>Ga0181529_10000480_pt1 | contig 57784 bp, 49 predicted proteins | sample PEATcosm2014_Bin_36_FD_119763 | JGI IMG/M metagenome (GOLD analysis project Ga0181529, IMG submission 119763) | Peatland microbial communities from MTU Mesocosm Facility, Houghton, MI, USA - PEATcosm2014_Bin10_30_metaG | ecosystem: Environmental > Terrestrial > Soil > Wetlands > Peat | place...
ATGCTGCATACTCGTATCAAGGCGGAAGACTCCGTTTATTGAGATTGGTCCTTGCTCGGAACTCAAGCTCACATTAGCAGAGCTTCCGCCGGTCTTTCCGAAACCTAACTTGGACAAGCCTGATGATGGCCCTGCGCCTACACAACTCCATACAGCTCCAGCAGTCGCGCCACGTTTTGTCGCAGGTCGAATCGGTCTTCCACCGCGCGCCGCCCGCGGACGCCCATCTGGTGCCGCAATTCACCATCTCTCAACAGGCGCAGAATCCTGTCCGCGGCTTCGGCGGGCCGGCGCCGGCCAACCAGGTAGCCGGAAACGCCGTCTTCGACGATCTCCGGAATGCCGCCCACCCGCGTCGCCACCACCGGCCTGGAGCAGGCCATGGCCTCCGCGATCATCCAGCCGAACGCCTCCTGCCAGCGTGACAATTGGCAGACTACATCGGCTGCCTGGTAAACCCCGCTGGCGAGAGGGTCTTCGAGCAAACCCGCCCAGGTGCAGTGGTCCGCCATGCCGGCCGCTGCGGCGCGTGCCATGTATTCCGTGCGATGCGCGCCTTCGCCAGCCAGCACGAACTGCACGTTCGGGTTCTCCGCGAGCACCAGCCGCGCAGCCTCGATCAGATCCTCGACGCCTTTCTCCGGGATCATCCAGCACACCTGGAGCACGATGGCGATACGCTCGGGAATCTGGTGCCGCTGACGGAACCGGCCGGCGTCGCCCGGGGTTCGCGACAAATCCACGCCGTTATAAATCCGCTCGATGCGCCGCCGCGGAACCAGACCGTAGGTTCCGCTCGAGAGCGCATTGTAGTCGCTCACCGCGATCAGACCGGTGAGCGGCCAGTTTAGCGTGCGTGCGATAGCGATCTTCCACCACGCCGCGCGTTGCAATTCAGAGCCTTCCGCGCGGGAGATGTGATCGGTCAGGAAATTCCGGCGGACCGGGTGCAGCCTCGCCAGCCACGGGTATGGGCTGAGTTGCGGTGTAAAGTGCATGTGCAGGATCGCCGGACGATATTTCCGCAACAGCCTGGACATGTCGCGGAGTGCGCTCCAGCCAAGGTTGCCGATGCCTGGCAGCCGGTCGATCGAAACGCCCGGCGCGTCAAGAAAGCGGGCAACGTTTTCCGGAGGTGCATCGGAGAAGCACAGCACGCTTTTCCAGCCCGCGGCGTTCAGTTGCAGGGCAAGCTCGCGCGCGAACATCTCCACGCCGCCTACACGCTGCGGATTGACGGCGAACGCGGAGAGAACCGTGCCCGCCAATCAGATGCTCCCCTCGCCCGGTCGCGGTTCCGCGTTCGATGCGATCGCGGGAAGGCTGCCGGCGGCGTCGCCGGCGAGGCAGCATCGTCCCTCCCAGTAGCGCGTGCGCCGCTGCCATATCTGGCGAACGGGCGCATCCTTGATGTTGCCGGCGGGTGGGCGATGGCTACAGATGGTAACGTCGCCGTTGCTTTGGAACTGCAGCATCGTCAGCGCGGCGCAAAGAGGCCTCTTCTGTTCCGCGATGTGAGCCTGCGTGAGCCGCTGCATCCCGGCTGGATCCAGAAAATACCGGATCATGGCTTCGAGGTGCTCTTCGGAGTTGGCGATGTGCAGCCCGCTGCGCTTGAGCTGCACCAGTTCGCGCACTGCGCGCAGGGCGGCCTTTGGATCGCGCGGCCAGGTCGGACTGGTCACGAACCAGGTCGGGTCTTCGGCGGTATTGTAGTTCTGTTCGATTGGCTGGTACAAAACCTCCATCCCTTCGCGTGTGGCGTAGCGGGCCACCTCGCCCAGAGAATCGAGGTTCTGCTCCATGATTACGGTTTTCAGCAGAATCCGGTAGCCGAGCTTACGCAGGCTCCTGATCCGAAGCAGCGTCTCGATGGTCTGGTCGGTGTGGTCGAAGAAATCCTCTCTTCCGCGAATCAGCGAATGCACAGAGCCAATTCCGTCCACCGAAATGGTGATCCGGGAAGGCCCGGCCAGAGCGAGTTGCTCGATTTTCGCCTGGTCCTTCCAGTATCCGTTGGTGAGGAACTCGAGCGAGAACCCGCGCGACGTCGCGTGCGCGGCCAACTCGATGCTGCAGGGATTGAGCAGCGCTTCGCCACCGGTGAAAACCAGCGATACCGGCCCCAGCCAGGAACGTAAGCCGTCGAGAACCCGCAACCATTGGGCGGTGCTGGGCGAGTCCTCGTCGCCCATGTTCTTCCAAATGTCGCAGTGGATGCAGCGGGCGTTGCACCGCTCCGTCAGCAGGAACATGATCGAGACGGGACGGCAGCGAGCCGCGAACCGGCCGCTGGCGAAAGTCCGCAGGCGGTAATTCACGCCCTCGTAGAGCCTTCGATAAACCGCGCCCGGCTGGAACGCCATCACTTCCCTATCGATATTTTCACTTACGGCAGCACGGCCGCCGCGCCCGGCAGCGCATTTGGCGCCAATCCCGCGGCGATTCCGGAGGCGACTCTTACGAGCCCACCACGCCAGTGAGCGGGCTACTGGCGCTGGCGTATAGCTTCTTTTGCATGCGGCCGGCTTCGAAAGCCAGTCGGCCGGCTTCGACGGCGAGCTTCATGGCGCGGGCCATTTTTTCGGCGTCGTCGGCCAGGGCGATGGCGGTATTCATGAGGACGCCATCGGCGCCCAGTTCCATGGCGATGGCCGCATCGGAGGCGGTGCCCACCCCGGCATCGACAATCATCGGGACTTCGGTGATTATCTCGCGCAGAATGCGCAGGTTGGTTGCGTTCTGGACACCGAGGCCCGAGCCGATCGGCGCGGCCAGCGGCATCACGGCGGCGGCGCCGGCATCGATCAGGCGGCGCGCATTCACCACATCGTCATTGGTATAGGGCAGCACCACGAAGCCTTCTTTGACCAACACACGCGTGGCCTCCAGCAGGCCGGCGTTATCCGGGAAGAGCGTCTTCTCGTCGCCGATGACTTCGAGCTTGATCCAATTGGAGAGGCCCACTTCGCGCGCCAGCATCGCCGTGCGGATGGCGTCGTCGGCGGTGTAACAGGCGGCGGTGTTGGGCAGGATGAAGATCTTCGTGCGATCGATAAAGTCGAGCAGCGATTCCTTGGATTTGTCGGTGAGATTGACGCGGCGCACGGCCACGGTGACCATGTCGGCGCCGGTGGCCTGGTGGCAGCGCTGCATTTCCTGGAACGTGCGATACTTACCGGTGCCCACGATGAGGCGGGAGCGAAATTCGCGGCCGGCGATAGTGAATGATTGCGGCATGTTCATATTGTAGCGGGGCGGACGGCGTGTGGCATCGCGCGCGACCGCGGCAGGAACGCATACCTGAATTCGGGAAGATCCTGTCGGAATTCATTCAGAAAACAAAGCACGTAGATCTGTACTCCGGCAGATCTCGCCGGAATTGGCCTCGCGCGGCATGGCGGGGAGCGGAACAAGCCGGGACTGCGCCACGTTAGCATTATGAGTGAATCCGATGCGAAAATCCGTGCAAGTCACCCTGACCGTGGCCGCCGGCGTGGCGCTGGCCGCCTGCGGGCCAAACTCGGCGGAGCGAGCGAACCCTTGCAACGCCGCCACATTCAGCGAACAGGCATGCCAGGACGCTATCGCCAAGGGTGGCTATTATTGGAACGGGGCTTGGTTTCCGATGCACTATTCGCATCCATATCCGTATTATTACGGCAGTTACCAAGCTTACATCGCGAACGGCGGCACGGTGACCGCTGCGCCGGCCGGCGCCTATAGCCAGTCGGCGGGATCGGCCGAGCGCGGCGGGTTCGGCGAAGCGGGCGCCGCGCATGGCGAAGGAGCGGGGGAATAATGCGGCGGGTGGAAGCGGAGCCACGCGGAAACTGGCAAAAGAAGGTCGAGGAAGTGGGCCTGATCTGGCACACCGGCGACCAGGTCTACTGGAACGAATCGGCATTCTACGAGTTCACGGCCAAGGAAGTGGATGCGCTCGAGGCGGCCACCAACGAGCTCGAAACGATGACCCTGGCTGCGGCACAGCACATCATCGACAACAAGCTCTACGCGCAGATGGGCATTCCGCGGATCGCCGTGCCGCTGATCGAGGCATCGTGGGAAGCCAAGCCGCCGTCACTGTATGGCCGCCTCGACCTGGCCTACGACGGCGCGAACCCGCCCAAGCTACTCGAATACAATGCCGACACGCCCACCTCGCTGCTGGAAGCGGCGGTGGCGCAATGGTATTGGCTACAAGACCAGTTTCCCAAGCGGGACCAGTTCAACTCCCTCCACGAGCGCCTGGTCGCGCTCTGGAAAGAGCTGACGCCCGCCCTGCCCGGCGGCCGCGTGGACTTCTGTTCGATGGACAACCGCGAGGACGGCATGACGGTGGCTTACCTCCAGGACACCGCGCAGCAGGCCGGCTTGCGGGCTTCCTGCTTCCCCATCGGCGAAATCGGCTGGAACGGCCGGGCGTTCGTGGGACCCAACGACGCGCCGCTCGAATCGGTCTTCAAGCTGTACCCGTGGGAATGGATGACGAGAGACGCCTTCTCCCGGCACCTCGCCGCGGCGCCCACCATCTGGATCGAACCGGCCTGGAAAATGCTGCTGTCCAACAAGGGGCTGCTTCCGATTCTTTGGCAGCTCTATCCGCGGCACCCGTACCTGCTGGAGGCCAGTTTCGACGGTCCCGGGCTGATGATGAACTGGGTCAAAAAGCCGCTGCTCGGCCGGGAGGGCGCCAACATCACCTGGCACCAGCCGGGGCAGGACATCGAAACCGGCGGCCCTTATGGCGCGGAGGGATTCGTCTACCAGGCGATGGCGCCGCCGAAGACTTTCGGCGGCAAATACTCGGTGCTGGGCAGTTGGGTTATCGGGCACGTTGAGGGCAACGCCGCCGGCGGCATGGGCGTACGGGAATCCGCCACGCCGATCATCGGGAATCTCAGCCAGTTCGTGCCGCATCTGTTTGACTAAGGAGAACCGCGGCCGAGCCGGCCGAAACGATTATGAGCCAGATTCACGCTTTGGCCGCCACGGAGGCGAACGGCCTCTTTCAGCCGTTCTCATGCGATCCGGGACCGCTCGGTGACGAGCAGGTGGAAATTGCAATCGCGTATTGCGGAGTCTGCCATTCGGATCTTTCGATGCGCAATAACGAGTGGCAATTCACGCAATATCCGTTCGTGCCCGGCCACGAGGCGATTGGCAAGGTGGTGGCAGTGGAGCCGCACGCCAAGGCGGTGAGCGGTTCGCCTTCGGGCTCGCCCGCGGCTGTGGCGAGGATGCTCGAATTCGCCGCGCGCCACGGCATCGCGCCGGTGGTGGAAGCTTTTCCCATGAGCCAGGCCAACCAGGCGCTAGAGCACCTGGAAGCGGGCAAGGCGCGCTACCGCATCGTGCTCAAGAACGATCTTGGATGATGGCTGGCGGCGGAAGGTGCCGCCGCCACCCAACTCACCTGCCGCCTCCCCGAGGCGCCCAATCCCATTTCGCGGTTTCCAGTCTCTACAATATTTACGGCCGCCATTCGTCTACCTGAGTGGATGGATGGGCAGTTGAGCATGACGTCGATGGCCGAGCAAGACAGTCAAATCTCGGAAGTCATCGCGGAAGAGCGATCGCGGCTTCGCAGTTTCATTCGCAAGCGGGTGCCAAACGAAGCCGACGTGGAAGATCTGCTCCAGGAGGTCTTCTACGAACTGGTGGAAGCCCATCGCCTGCTGATGCCGATTGACTACGTGACCGGCTGGCTTTTTCGGGTCGCGCGCAATCGCATCACGGACCTTTTCCGTAAGAAGAGGCCGGAGAACTTCACCGATCGAGCGGTCAGGGACGAAGAAGGCGAACTGCTGCGGATCGAAGATCTGTTGCCATCGCCCGATGCCGGGCCGGAAGCGCTCTACTTCCGCAACCTGCTTCTGGATGAGCTGAAACTGGCGCTCGGCGAGTTGCCGGCCGAGCAGCGCGAAGTGTTCGTCGCTCACGAACTGGAGGGGCGCAGTTTCAAGGAGCTGTCGGCGGAAAGCGGTGTCAGCGTCAACACGCTGCTCTCACGCAAGCGCTACGCGGTGATTCATCTGCGCCAGCGATTGCAGAACATTCACGACGAGTTTACGAAGAAATGAGGAATACATCATGAAGAAGAAATGGATATTTTTTGTGGCCCCGCCAGCGCTCGTGCTTCTCATCGCGATTTGCGGCGAAGTGGTGATGCATCTGTGGAACTGGCTGCTTCCGATGCTGTTCGGATTGCGGCAGATTACGTTCTGGCAGGGTCTCGGGCTGCTGGTTCTATGCCGGATTCTGTTCGGAGGCTTTGGTAATCATGGGTCGGATCGCTCCAATTCACGGCGGCACTGGGGGCGAATGACGCCCGAGGAGCGCGAAAAGTTCCGCCAGGATATGGGCTCCCGCTGCGGCGGTTTTGGGGCGCCAACCAGCGGAGCCAACGAGCCGGCCTGATGGTGCCGGCTTTCGCACCACTACCGCAAGAGAGGCAGTCCTCATCCGGCCGGCCCGTGCCGGCCGGATGTATACTGTTGGGATATCTCGCGGCTCGACCAAGCTCCAGCAATGTAAGTCCTGGAATTATGAAAATCACTACGGTTTCCGCAAACGAGTTGGAGCTTAAGGAGGGCGGCACCACCGGCATCGTGGTCGGAGTTGCCCTGGTCATCGCCGGCACATTGGTCTGGTATCGCCTCCACGATTCCAATCCAATCGTTATATGGGTGGCGCTGGCGCTGGGCGCGGCCGGCATTGCCGCGGTTTTCTTCAGTTCATCCATCACGGTGAACGCCAACAAAGCAACCGGCCAGATTCGCTACCAGAAGAAACGATTGGTGGGAGCGCAGGACACGACGTATGCCATCGCCGATGTCTTTCGCATCGAGACCCGCAAGCAGTGGCGACTGCAAAACACGCCCGGCCCCGAGGGCCAGCCCAGCAATATGCAGCAGCCGGTGCTGGTGGCGCAGTCGGTGATCGTTTTCAATGACGGGCGGGAAGTGGCGCTCGACCACCAGAAGACATCTTCCACGACATCCATCGGCTCGACGGTTGTGATGGGAGGCCAGGGGGCGGAGACCGCCATCGCGGCTCAGGTGGCGAAATTCCTCAACGTCCCCTTCCAGGAAATCATGCCGCCAAACATGGGTGCGGGAATCAATATTATCAGCGGACCCGGCGGGGCTCAGTTCTAGGCGAAGGCGAGCCCGCGAGGAGACCGCACTAAAGCAACGTCCAAGTCGCGCAACTGGTCTGTTTGGCAGCCGATTTCCTGAGTAGCATCGCCAGCGGCCGTCAGGCGGAGCGCGTCCTTGCCGGTCCAGTATGGCTGACAGCGTACATTTCCCACATCGAATAATAGGGTGGGTGTGTGCCGGCCGCAAGAGCGGGACGCGCTCGCCGGAGGGCGTACCGGTACCGCCGCGTGCTAGCCGGTTTAAATTGTTTCGTATGTTGCGGGAGCGGCTGTAAGCCATTGGTAACGATGATCCGCATAGAAATTTTCAATTGGACGCGAGCGCTGCCGCGGCTTAATTTGAAGCATGGGAACAACAACGAGGATGGCAGTGGCGGACGCCGAGATTGGCCTCTTGCACAAGGTCAGCAACGTGGTCAGCTCGCAGTCGTCGGTCGACGAGGTTTTGGGCGAGGTGCTCGGTCTGGCGGCGCGGGCCACGGCTTGCGATGCGTGCTTAATCTACCTGTTCGACCGGGAATCGAACGAAATGGTGCTGCATGCGTCGCAAGTGCCGCACGCCGCGGACCTGGGGAAGCTGCGGATCAAGGTTGGCGAAGGGGTAACTGGCTGGGTAGCGGAGAACAAATCGGCGGTGGCGCTGGGGGAAAACGCTTACGCCGATCCACGATTCAAGCATTTCCAGACGCTGGTCGAGGACACTTATGAGGCGTTTCTTTCGGTGCCGCTGGTTTGCGCCGGCGACCTGATTGGCGTGGTCAACGTTCACCATCGCCTGCCGCACGAGCACACGAGCGAAGAGATTGCCATGATGAAGTTCATTGGCGAGCAGCTCGGTGTCACCATTTCCAAGTCTCTGCTGGAGCGGGAGAACGCCCGCCTGATGGAGGAGACGGCGGAGATGAAACGCGAACTGGAAACGCGCAAGATCGTGGAACGCGCCAAAGGACTCTTGCAGCAGAAGTACGGCCTCAGCGAGGAGGATGCCTATTTCCGGCTGCGCAATCAAAGCCGCCGTTTGCGCCGTCCGATGCGGGCGCTGGCGGAAGCCATCATTCTCGCGGAGGATCTGGATCGCGAGTCCTCCGCCGTCGCGCGGGACGAACGCGTCGCATAGTCGGCCAACCCACTTAAACCGCGCGCCGGCGGACAACCGCGGGCGATGGGGCTGGCTCGTGATTCGGCTTGCCGCTATCCCGCGGCGACTGCACCCGATTAATCTCTCTCCTCGCCCGAGATCGGCCTATAATTAGTGCAAAGGGAGGGTGCTGTGAAGAATGTCTGTATCCTTCTTGCGGCGGTGCTCGGCATGGCGGTCGGTGCCGCGGCGCAAGGACGGCCTCTAATAGTGGAGATTTCCGTCTGGAAGATCTTTGTACAAAACGATTCCGGCGAGCCGCTGAGCCGCTATTCGGCGGAGCTCTACGACTCGGTCCATCGGAAATTCGGCACGGCGGAACTTGGGTTCGACGGTGCATTCGAGTTCGAGCGGGTTCCCCTTGGCGACTACACGGTGGTTGTGAAAGATTCACACGGCGTGTCTGTACACCAGGAGTTCGTATCGGCCAAACCCGATGAGCGGGCGTCAATCCGGCTGCCCAAGAGGGAGGTGCCGCAGCATCCGGAAGGCCCGGTTTCGGTTGCGGAGCTGCGCCAACCGCCGGCAAAACAGGCGATGAAAGCCGCGATGGCTGGGCAAAAACTCGCGCAAGCGGGACAATTCGATCAGGCGGCGCTCGAATTCCAGAAGGCGCTCGACGTTTCGCCGGAGTTTGCCTTCGCGTACTCCGGCCTGGCCGCGAGCCACCTCCGCACCGGCAACTTCCGCGAGGCGGCGAGCGAAGCCAAACGCGCGATCGAGCTGTCTCAACCGAACCCGGTGGACCTGGCCAACTTGGCCTTGGCACAGCACCGGCTAGGGCAGATCGCCGAATCCACGGCGACAGCGCGGCAATGGCTGGCGCTGGCGCCGGACAATCCGAAGGCGCACTGGATTCTGGGGCTGCTGCTGGCGCGCGACAGGCGCACGCTGGCCGAGGCTGCTCAGCATCTCGAGCTAGCCGCGAAGGAGTTGCCGGCGGCGCGTGAGAATCTGGAAGCAGTGCGCCATGCGATGGCCACAGCGGGACCGCAGCCGAACCAGTAGGAACAGCGCAGGCCAGCGCTATGGCAACTTCTGGCCGTGGCACGTGTTTGAAATAGTACGCAGGCCCGATACTGCGAGACAATGATATTAAGGGGTCGCGTGCGATATTTTCACCCGACGGCCGGTTTTCTTCTTCTTACCGCCTGCTTCGCTGCGGCGGCGTACGGCGGCGATGCGCGGCCGGCGTTCACTCTGCCGTTCGAAAGCGCGGGCGATCTCACACCGCGCAACAGAATCGACGAACTTGTATTCGCCCACTGGAAAGAGCTGGGCATTCAGCCGGCGAATCTCTCTTCCGACAGCGTGTTCGTAAGACGCGTTTGGCTGGACGTGACTGGGACCTTACCTACCGCGCAGCAAGCCAGTGAGTTTCTCGCTAGCAAAGACCCCAACAAGCGCGCCGTCCTCATCGACCAGCTGTTGGATCGCGAGGAGTTCGCCGATTACTGGGCCATGAAGTGGAGCGATCTACTCCGCGTCAAAGCCGAGTTTCCGATCGAGCTGTGGCCCAATGCAGCGCAGGCGTATTACCACTGGATTCGCGATTCGGTGCACGAGAACAAGCCCTACGACCGGTTTGCGAGGGAGATGCTGACGGCGAGCGGCAGCAACTTTCGCGATGCGCCGGTGAACTTCTATCGCGCCATGCAGAACCGCGAGCCGGCGGGGATTGCGCAAACCGTAGCCCTAACCTTCATGGGAGTGCGGACCGAGAAGTGGCCGGCCGCGCGGCGGGCACAGATGGCCGCGTTCTTTTCACAAGTCGGCTATAAACACACGGATGAATGGAAAGAGGAGATCGTCTTTTTCGATCGCGGCAAAGCGGCGCCGGGAGGGTTGATCTTCCCGGACGGGACGCCCGCGCGGCTTCAGGCGGACCAGGATCCCAGGGAAGCGTTCGCCGGTTGGCTGCTCGCGCCGGACAATCCCTGGTTCGCGCGCAGCATCGTCAATCGCGTCTGGTACTGGCTGCTGGGGCGCGGCATCGTGCAGGAGCCGGACGACATTCGCGATGACAACCCGCCGGAGAATGCGAAGCTACTTGCGTGGCTGGAGAGCGAGTTGGTGGCCTCGCATTACGACCCGAAGCGCATCTTCCGGGTGATCCTTAACTCGAGCGTCTACCAACTTTCGCCGATCCCTCGGGCGGAGCGGGCGGCCGCGGCCGCTCACTTCGCGGTGTATCCATTGCGGCGGCTGGACGCGGAAGTGCTCAGTGACGCGATCGACCAGATCACAGGCACGAGCGAAGCCTATTCGAGCGCGATTCCCGAACCATACACCTTCATGCCGGATTTCCAACGCGCCATCAGCCTGCCGGATGGCAGCATCAGCAGCGCCTTCCTGGACCTATTCGGAAAGCCGGCGCGGGATAGCGGACTCGAATCGGAACGCAATAACCGGTCGAGCGACGCGCAGCGGCTGCACATGCTGAACTCGACTCACGTGCAACGAAAGATCCAGCAGGGACCCAAGCTGGTGGCCATGATGCAGGACGCGAAGAACCCGAGGGAGATGGTGTCCCAGCTCTATCTGACGGTTCTTTCGCGCTATCCGACGGACGAGGAATGGAAAGTCGTGGCGGCGCACGCACAATCGGGCGCGCCGAGGGGACAAGCGGCGGCGGTCGATCTGGCGTGGGGATTGATCAACAGCGCCGAGTTTCTGTACCGGCATTAGGAGGCATCGCGATATGAACCCGAACTACCGTTGGCTGCCGATCAATCGGCGCGAAGCGCTGCGCGAGGGATTCTTCGGCGCGGCTGGCATACTGCTGGCGGGGCGCCTGGCGGGCGCCGCGAACACGGCCCCAGCCGTCTACCAGGCCCCGGCGAAGGCGAAGTCGGTCATTCAGATCTGGATGTGGGGAGGGCCGGCGCATCTCGACACGTTCGATCCGAAGCCGGAGGCGGGTGAGAACTATTGCGGTCCGCTGAATAGCCCCATCGAGACCAACGTGAGCGGCATACGCATTTGCGAACTGCTGCCGTTGCTGGCCAAGCAGGCGGACAAGTACTCGCTGATCCGCAGCATGACGCACGGCCTCTACGCGCACGAGACTGCGTCGTACACCATGCAGACGGGACGTATCGCGGGCGGACACGACGTGTACCCGAGCGTGGGCGCGGTGGTGTCGTTATTCAAAGGCTTCAACGCCGGATACAAGGGGCTGATTCCGCCCTACATCGTGCTGACCGAACCGCAGGGCCGGTTCTCCGAGGAGGGCTTCCTGGGGTCGCGCTACAAACCATTCGCCACCGGCGGCGATCCGGCGCGGACGCCCTTCGTGGTGGAAGGCGTGGTGGCGCAAGGCCTGACGGAGCAGCGGCAGAAGCAGCGGCGCGAGTATCTGCATCAACTGGATACGCTGGGCCACGCCATGCAGGGCGACCCACAACTGGCGGCTAACGACGATGCGGAGCGAATGGCCTACGAGTTGATCCTGGGTGACGCAGGCAAAGTGTTCGATCTTTCGCAGGAGAAGGACGATCTGCGGGACCGCTACGGGCGGACCACGTTCGGCCAATCGTGTCTGGTGGCGCGGCGGCTGGTGGAACGCGGCGTGCCGTACATCACGATCAATTACCAGGGTGGCTGGGACACGCACAAGCAGAATTTCCAGGTGATGCGGCGCAGGCTGCCCGAGATGGACAAGGGGCTGGCAACGCTACTCGACGATCTCTCGCAACGCAGGCTGCTCGATAGCACGCTGGTATGGTGGAACGGCGAGTTCGGGCGGAAGCCGAAGGTGGATTGGGAAGAGCCATGGAACGGCGGGCGCAACCATTGGGGTGGCGTGTTTTCGGCGCTGGTGGCGGGCGGCGGATTCAAAGGCGGCCACGTGGTGGGGGCTTCCGATGCACGGGGCGAAGAGGTTCGGGACCGGCCCGTGTACCCCGCCGATTTGATTGGCAGCATGTACGAACTGCTCGGCATCGACCCGCGGGGCAAGCTGCCGCATCCGATGGGGCTGGAGGCGCGTGCGACGCCGGCGGCGGCGGATGGATTGCCGCTGGCTGGGCGGCTGAAGGAGATTCTGTGAGGCACCCGGGTTGGGCGGCGGCGGTTTTCGCCAGTGCGCTTGCCGGCCAGCAGGCTCCGCAGATTCCGCACGTGGGATACGTCTATCCGGCCGGAGGACGGCGCGGCGCGAGCCTCGAAGTGCGCGTGGGCGGCCAGTTCTTGAATGGCGCGAGCGCGGCGTATGTTTCCGGCCAGGGTGTTCAGGCGATCGTCACGCAATACATCAAACCGCTCAGCGGAGCGGAAGCGCAGAAGCTGCGCGACGAGATGAAGGAGGTGCGCGAGAAGCGGGAGGCTTCGCGGAAGCCGGCAGCGGCCGGAGCATCCAAAGTCGTGTTTACGGACGCGGACGAAAAGCGGATGGCCGAATTGCAGGACAAGCTGGACGACGTGAATCGCAAGCCGTCGATACCGGCGATTGCCGAACTAGCGATGCTGCATATCGACATCGCACCGGACGCGGCGGTGGGTCCGCGGCAACTGCGGCTGGACACCAAGGACGGGCTGACGAATCCAATCGTATTTTGCGTGGGCGAGCTGCCGGAGTTTTCGCGCAAGCCGGTGCGGGTGGCGCCCGCCTACAACGTCGTGAACGGTGCGACTCCGGCGAATCGCGCGGCGCCACGCGTGCCCGAGCCGCCCGTCGAGATCGCGCTGCCGGCGGTTGTGAACGGGCAGATGACGCCTGGTACGGCAGACGAATATCGCTTTCGGGCGAAGCGGGGACAACACATCGCGATCGAGGTCAGCGCGCGGGAGTTGATCCCATACGTGTCCGACGCGGTGCCCGGGTGGTTTCAGGCGGCGCTGACCTTGCGCGACGCGCAGGGGAAAGAACTGGCGTCGGCGGACCATTTCCTATTCCATCCCGATCCGTTGATCGATTACGAGATCCCGAACGACGGCGAGTACATCGCCCAGATCCACGATTCGATTTTCCGTGGGAGGGAGGACTTCGTGTACCGCATCACAATCGGCGAGCTGCCGCTAATCGCCAGCATCTTCCCGTTGGGCGGGAAGGCGGGAGCGCGCACGGCAATCGAGGCGCAGGGCTGGAATCTGCCGGCCGGGCGGATCAACGAGAGCTTTAAGGGCAAGGCGAAAGGTGTCTATCCGATTTCGCTGCGGAAGGACGGCTGGACTTCGAACGGCGTGCCGTTTGCGCTGGACACGCTGCCGGAGACGATGGCGCACACGGGGATTGGGCGGCGCGAAAAAGCGCAAAAGGTGAAGCTGCCGGTCATCGTCAACGGGCGCATCGCGCAGCCTGGCGAGGCGGCGTACTTCCGCATCGACGGGCACGCCGGGGATGAGATTGTGGCCGAGGTGTCGGCGCGCCGGCTGGGGTCGCCGCTCGATAGCGTGCTGCGGCTGACGGACGCAGCCGGAAAACAGATTGCGTTCAACGACGATTTCGAAGATCCGGGTGCGGGGCTGCTGACACACCAGGCCGACTCGCTGATTAGCTGCCAACTGCCGGCCAAGGGAAGTTACTTTCTCCAGTTGACGGACGCACAGAGCAAGGGCGGCGCGGATTACGGCTACCGCCTGCGGATCAGCCATCCGCGGCCGGATTTCGAATTGCGAGTGGTGCCTTCGAGCCTCAATCTGCGCGCGGGCGCGACGGTTCCGATTACGGTGCGCGCGATACGGCGGGACGGCTTCGCGGGCGAGATCGCACTGAGTCTGAGGGATGCGCCGGCGGATCTTTTGCTGAGCGGCGCGGCGGTGCCGTCTGGACAGGACAAGGTGCGAGTTACGTTGACCGCGCCTCGGACTCAGGTTAGCATTCCGTTGTCGATACAGTTGATCGGGCGAGCTACTATCGACGGACATGAAGCGATTCACAACGCGGTTCCCGCCGAGGACATGGAGCAGGCGTTCGCATACCATCACCTGGTGGCGGAGGACGCGTGGATGGTCCGCGTGATCGGCGAAGGCCCGCGCGGGCTTGGCTGGCGCGCCATCGAGAAGCCGGTGCAACTGCAGCGCGGCGGGATTGCCACGGTGGACCTCTTCGTGCCTCCGCGCTTTCAAAAGGGGATGCAACTGGCGTTGAACGATCCACCGGAGGGGATTTCCATTCAGAGCGTCACGCCCAAACGCGATGGCGTATTCCTGGTTTTGCGCGCGCAGGCGGACAAAGCCAAGCCCGGATTGAAGGGCAACCTGATTCTCGACGCGTTCCGCGAGCCGCCGCCGGACCCGGCGGATGCGAAGAAGCCCCGCCGGCGCCAGCCGCTGGGCACGCTGCCGGCGATTCCATTCGAAATCGTGGACGCGGCGGCGCCGAGAAGGTAAGTCGAGCGCGCGCCACGAGCATAATCTTCCATTCAATCAACCGGAGCGATGGTATACTAACTCCCTACCAGTAATTAAGACTAATAACTCTGGTTAATGGGAGGAATACGCATGCGGCCCACCGCTTCTATCGTCTTACTGCTTCTGGTAACTGCGCTTTGTCTCCCATCGATCTACGCGCAGGCTCCGCAATTGACCGCCGGCCAGGTGGTCCTCGAAAAGGTGGCGACCAATGGCATGGTGGTACCGGACACTCAGTTTGCGCTGAATATGGTGGAGTTCTCGCGCATGCCGTATTTCATGGAAGGCGGAACGGTAGTTTTCTGGGGAAGCAGCAAACACGGGTGGCGATCGGGGCTGTTCTCGGCCAAGGACGGCCAGATCAAGACCATTGTGTTGGCACGACTGGGGGCCACCTCGCTGTACGCCGAGGGCATCCCTGGGCCTTTCGATTTTCTGGATCCCATGGATGGCAATAACAGTTGGTTTAGCACGGACATCAAGGCCGGCGGCGGGGTGCTCTATATCACGCTCCGACCCGGCGTTTTTGCGCAAAAGAAACGCTCAGTGTGCGTTTGGGATGGCGACAAACTGCGCCCCGTGTTATGGCACGGCGAGTCGGCGGCCAGGCTTGGCGACGAGAAGATCAAGGCGGCGGAAGTGGTCACCATCAATCCCGATGGCAGCGCCATGATTGTCTATGAGACGGAGGGCGGCCAGTCCGGGCTCGCGACACACAGCAAAGCGCTCGGCCTGCGTCCGCTGCTCTCGACCGCCAGCCCGCTGCCGGGGATGCCGGGCGTTACGATTCTCAAAGATACGTTCGAACCCCTCTTCGCGCAATTTGGGTTTGCCCACCGGAAGGGATCTAAATACAAAGGTCCGGACGTGGTCACGGATCGAGACTGGGGCTGGCGCTATCGGCTGGCTCCGCCGACGCTGCTGGGCGACTGGCTTTTCCTGGTGGTGGAACCCTCCAGCGGCCATCCATTCCTGGCACGAATCGGCGGCGGCAAGACCGAACGAATTGTGGAAGAGGAGAGCGCCGATCCGACCGACCCAGGCTTCATTGCAAATGATATCCGCTCCTTCAAAGCCTTGACGCCCGACGTCGCGGCAGTGGAAGTTGCCGATGCAAAGTTCGCTCACCATCTGCTGGTTTCCGACCGGGGCAAACTCAGCCTGGTCTACCAATTCCCCGGATGGCGCTCCGCCACGGAAAAACAGTGGCGCATCTTTGGGCAGGGCGTCGAGGACTGGGCGCCGCTGCAGGCGATCACGCCGGGATCGAAGGCTTTCTGCGTCATGGCTGATAGGTACGATGAATACGGTGTGGTCACCGCCAGGCTGGTGCACTGCTTCGACGGGACCAAGCTGTCCAACCGTGCGACGCTTGGCACCAGCAGCGGCATGCGAGCCATCCCCGGCCTGCCGGGCGTGCTCGTGGTCACCAACAGCTACACTCCCCCCGGCCGCAATGCCACGGCTCAGATCAGCAACTGGCTGGTGAACGGGAACGCAGTTGGCCAGGAGTTGCAGCCGGCACCGGAGCTTTTCTCGAACGGCGAACACAAGTACACGCTGGGAGGCGTCTTCGGCGTGGACGCGGCCACGAAAGCGGTATGGCTCTGGCTGACGGACGGTTACTACAAAGCGAGCGGTATAGTCCAGTAGCCATCGGGGTGCCACCGCCAGCAAGCGAAAGCGCCTGCCCCACTTTCCGGCGAACGGCATGCGGCGGGCTATGATGAGTAGCGTATGCGAAAATCCGTGCTCGCAACTCTGGCGGGCGTCCTGACTGCCGGTGGCGTTGCGTGTTACGCACAGCCGGGCGGGCTGGTGCAGAACGCATCGGCGCGCCAAAACCTCAGCCTGAACGGGCCGTGGAAGTTCATCATCGATCCCTACGAAGCCGGTTACTGGGACTTCCATCTGCATCCGATTCCGGACGGCGGCCTCGGCGCCAACCGCGTGCCGGCCGGCAAGAGCGATCACGAGGAACTCACTTTTCTGCCCGCCACTCCCACGCTTCAGGTCCCCGGCGACTGGAACACCCAGAAGCCGGAACTGCTCTGGTATGAGGGAACCATATGGTATCAGCGCGAATTCCAGTACGGGAAGAAACCCGGCCGGCGTCTGTTTCTGTGGTTCGGAGCGGCCAATTACCAGGCCATCTTCTTCCTCAACGGCAAGAAGCTGGGCCAGCACGAGGGCGGCTACACGCCCTTCCAGTTTGAAGTCACCGATGCGGTTCGCGATGGCAGGAACGCGATCGTCGTGAAGGTAGACGACCAGCGCCACGCCGATGCCGTCCCGCAGGCGGTGACCGATTGGTGGAATTACGGCGGATTGACCCGCGACGTGAAGTTACTCGACGTGCCGGAGACGTTCATCCAGGATTACTTCGTGCAGTTCGAGAAAGGCTCGCTCAACCGCATTGCTGGATGGGTGCGCCTGGATGGCGCGCGGAAGCGGCAGAAGGTCGCGATTCGCATTCCGGAATCCGGCGCCTCCACCACCGTCGATACCGATGAGAACGGCTACGCGCGTTTTGCATTCGACGCAAGCGTCACTCCGTGGTCCCCGGAGAATCCGAAGCTCCACGACGTTCGCGTGGATGCCGAGACAGATAGTGTCGAGGAGCGCATCGGCTTCCGCAGCATCGAAACCAAGGGTCAGCGGATACTGCTCAACGGCAAGCCGGTGTTTCTGCGCGGCGTTGCGATCCACGCCGAAGCTCCCTTCCGTGCCGGGCGCGTGTTTTCCGAAGCCGATGCGCGCGTGCTGCTCACATGGGCCAAGGAACTCGGCTGCAACTTCGTTCGCCTGGCGCATTACCCGCACGATGAAGCGATGACTCGTTTGGCCGACCGGATGGGCCTGCTGGTGTGGAGCGAGGTGCCCGTCTACTGGGCCATCCAGTGGGAGAATCCCGCGGTCTATGCAAACGCCGAGCGGCAGGTCACAGACATGATCGGCCGCGACCACAATCGCGCCTCCGTCATCTTCTGGTCGATGGCCAACGAGACGCCGCTGGGCGATGCCCGCACAAAGTTTATCTCCTCGCTGGCGGCCAAGGCGCGCGAGCTCGATTCGACGCGTCTGATTACGGCGGCCACGCTGATACACTACTCCGACCCAACCACCATCACGATTGACGATCCGCTCGGGCATTACCTGGATGTGATCGGCTGCAACGAGTACATCGGCTGGTATGACGGGCCTCCCACCAAGGCCGACCACGTCGCATTCACGACCGTGTATGACAAACCTCTGGTGATGAGCGAACTCGGTGCCGGGGCGGCCTTCGGCAGGCACGGCGACGAAGATACCGCCTGGACCGAAGAGTTCCAGGCCAACGTGTATCGCCACCAGATCCCGATGTTGCAAAGGATTCCTTTTCTGCAAGGGATGACTCCGTGGATACTGATGGACTTTCGCTGCCCGCGCCGTTTCCTGGCCGGCATACAGGATTACTACAACCGCAAAGGCCTCTTAAGCGACCGCGGCGAGAAGAAACAGGCATACTATGTGCTGCGCGATTACTACCAATCGTTGGCGGCTGGGAAGTAAGACCCTGTCAGATAACAACCGATTGAATGGCTCGAAACGGCAGTTGAGGTTGTTCGAATACCGTTCACGCCAATAGCGGCCCGGAAAAGCCGAGATGACTCTCGGCTCTGCAGACTCGACAGTCTGCGCCACGCGCTTGGCGCGGCGCACGTTAGAATCAGATTTGGTTCTGGTTCAAAACGTATCCAAACTATATCGTTTGTACCGGCGTCCGGCGGATCGGCTGCGCGAGCTGTTGCCGGGTGTGGCGCCAGCCCACCGCGATTTCTGGGCGCTGCGCGACATCAGCTTCGAAGTAGAACGCGGCGAAACGCTGGGACTGGTGGGGCCGAACGGGTGCGGCAAGAGCACGCTGCTGCAGATGGTGAGCGGCATCTTGCAGCCGACGATGGGCCGGGTGGTGACGCGTGGGCGGATCGCGGCGCTGCTCGAGCTGGGCGCCGGCTTCAACCCGGAATTCAGCGGGCGGGAGAACGTCTACCTGAACGGCGAAATCATGGGCCTGAGCCGCGGCGAGATCGACCGCGCGATGCCGTCGATCGAATCGTTCGCCGAAATCGGCGAGTTCATGGAGCGGCCGGTTAAGGAATATTCGAGCGGCATGTATGTGCGGCTGGCGTTTTCGACGGCGATCCACGTGGACCCGGAGATTTTGATTGTCGACGAAGCGCTGGCCGTGGGCGACGCGGTATTCGCCAACCGGTGCGTACGCAAGTTCCAGGAACTGCGCGAGCGCAAGATCACGGTGCTGTTCGTTTCGCACGACCTGGGGCTGGTGAAGCAACTTTCGGACCGGGCGATCCTGCTGCTGAACGGGCGGGTGGAAGCCGCCGGGGCGCCGAAGGACGTGATCAACCGCTACATCGGGCTGGTACTCGAAAGGCAGGCTCCAGACACCGCGCGGCAAAAGCAACTGCGTTCGAGCTTCCGGCACGGCGACGGCACCAGCGAGATCGTCGGCATTCAGATGTTGAACGCGCGCGGCGACGAGACGGCGTCGATTGCAAGCGGCGAGCCCGTGACGGTGCGTGTGCGGGCGCGCTTTCACCGCGCGGTGTCGGACCCGATGGTGGGCATACTGGTGCGCACGCGCATCGGGATGGATGTTTACGGCACCAATACGCGTATAGAGCATGCGCAATTGGGCGACTTCGAGGCGGGACAATTACTCGAGGTGGATTTCCAAATGGAGTGCTGGTTGACGCCGCAACAATACACGCTGACTGCCGCGACCCAGAGCGCCGATGGATCGAGCCACGACTGGCTGGACGACGCGATTGCGTTCGATGTGGTGGACACGCGCGTGGCGGCCGGCGTGGCCAACTTGCGGGCGAAGGTGGAATGGCGCGTATCACGATAAAGGCGCACCCGCGGGCGAAGCGGTCGGCGGTGGCCGGAAGATTGGGCGACGCGTGGAAGCTGGACCTGGCGGCGCCGCCGGCGGAAGGAAAAGCAACCGAGGAATGCGTGCGGTTCCTGGCCGAGTTGGCTGGCGTGCCGCGCTCGCGTGTGCGCGTGGTCAGCGGGGCCACGACGCGCACCAAGATCGTGGAAGTGGAAGGCGTGGCGCAGGAGGAATTGGAAACGCGGCTGAGGCGCGGGGGACGTTAACCCGGACCCGCTCAGTTACGCCAGTTGGGTTCCCAACTGCTGGATGCTGGCCGGAGCATGCGCCTGGTGAATCGTTGCTCCTAGTGCGATCTGACGATGTTCCGGGAGGTCCGAGTCGTGCCCGCCGCTTACATCAATCCTGCGGGCGCGGCCGGCGGCCGGTGCTCACCGGTTTGACTCTCGCGGGAGAGCGCCGCGGGAGCGCCGTTGCCGTGTTCTTGCTCGCGGGGGCTGTGATGACGATTGGAGTTTCAGGCTCCGGCACTGGCGACCAAATGTGCAGCGATCGTACGGACTCTGTCAGCTTATCCCCGGCCAACTCCATCTCGAAGCTGACGTCGTTGCTCACCGGTGTATAAACGAAACTGCCAGCGGCAAGCTGACCCGCATCCATATCGCGGCGTTCGTGCCGGTCGCCATCGCTAATCGACAGCGCGCCATGGCTGGCTGCGGCGATAGCGGCGGAATCCTTGTTCCAGGTGAGCACCAGATTCGCGCCGCTGTGTTCCACACGCAGCGCCAGTCCGGCATGAGAAGGCGGGGTGTGACCGGGATAGGCGAACAGCAGAACGATCATGGCCGCGATGGCCGCCAAACCGCCGATCGCCAACAGTATCCTTCCGCGAACATGCGAGCTGGCGGGCACGGCGTTGGACAGCGACCCAAACAGAGGCCGATCGAACGCCGGCTGATTTGGAGCGGGCTTGCCGGTCTCGCCCATCGCCAGGAATTCGGGTTTCTCGAAGAGTGGCTTATGCGGGGCTAGCTTACTCGCGCCGCTCCGTATCCGAAACAGAATCCTGCCGAGCACAGGCCTATCCGGGGCCGGTGCGCTGTCGATCAGTGTCCCAAACATTGGCCGGTCCACGAACACAGGCTTACCGGGGACGGGCATACTGGCGGTCAGTGTCCCAAACATGGGCGGATCGACCGTTACAGGCTCGACCGTGGCCGGTGTGCTGGTTTGCGTAATGGCCCCAAACAAAGGTCGATCGGACGCAGGCGTGTGCTCGACCAGTTTGCTGGCGCCGCTCAGTAAGCGAGACAGAATTCTCTCGAACACCGGCTGAACCGGGGCCGGTGCGCTGGCCCCGCTCGGTATCCCGAACAGCGGCCCATTGAACGCTGGCACAAGCGGAACCGTCATCGCAACGGGTTCGGGCTGGGCCGCTTCAGCAGCCGGAGTTTCCTCAACGACTGCGACGGCCGACCCCGAAAGGGCGGCTGAGCATGAAACCGGTTCGGGCATCGGAAACTGCGCACCAGCGGATTGAGCGGAGACCGCCTGTCGATTGCTCGCTCGGTGCGAGCCTGGTTTGGACTTGGGCGGCGGCGCGGTGGACGGCAGCGGTTCGGGCCGCCGCATCGCGGCGATCACCGTGGCGTCGATGCCGGCGCGAACCGGTGCGATGCCATCCACGGATGGGTTGAGTGGAAGAACCGATGCGGCCTCACCTTCTTGCAGACGCTCCCCGCATTCCACGCAGAAGACAGCCTCGCTCCGATTCGCAGTATTGCAGTTCGGACAATTCGCAGCCGCACTGGGCGGGACGAGCGCAGATCCGTTCGCGCGCTCCGGCTGAACGGCCCCGGCGGACTGGTTGTCGGCTGAGTGCATCGGTTCCGAGTGGTCGGCAACAGAACACGCCGACTCCCGGTCGTTCTCAATGGCTCCCACTTCGAATTCGGGAGTCAGGCGCATGGTTGGCGATGATCGCCGGCCGTCGGAATCCCCGGCGGGGGCGGGCTGGCTGAAGAGTCTGGGGGCGGGCGCCGGGGCGATCGGAGGTTTGGGATTCACCGCCGGGGTTCCGTCGGGTGAGGGTGGTTGGGCGCTGGAAGATGGGGGCGGAGGATTGTGTCGCAGAGTGTCGATGACGGCCCGAAGAGCGCCGGCGAATTCATCTCCCGTGGCATACCGCTCTGCGGGATCTTTTGCCAGCGCATGTGCAAATATGTTCCCGAGAGGCGCTGGCAGTCTGGGATCGTGGTCGAACAGCGAATCGGGTGGCCCGTCCAATATGCGGCGGGGAATAAACCCGCACTGGAACGGATGGGCGTGGACCAAGAACTCGAAGCACACGACGGCCGCCGAAAACAGGTCGGCCCGTGAGTCGACTGGTTTCCCGAGGATCTCCTCGGGAGCCATATAGTTCGGCGTTCCCAATAGCTGTCCGGCGACACTGGGTCCTGGTCCAAATAGCCGCGTAACGCCGAAGTCCAGCACCTTGATCCGTTGGTCCTCCATCAGAAACAGGTTGCCAGGCTTCAGATTCCGGTGAAGAACCCCTTTGCGATGGCCATAAGCCAGCGCTTCACACACGTCCGCCATGGCCGCCAATTTCACCGCCACGGGTATGTCCTGGCGCTGGTCGATGAGTTTACGCAGGTCGTACCCAGTCAGCAATTCCGTGGCGACGTAAGCCATTTGGTCCGCTTCGCCAATATCGAAAACGACGACGATGGCTCGGTGCTGCAGACGGGCGCAAGCGCGGGCCTCCCGGAAAAATCGTTGGCGAAGCTCCGGGTCGACGCTGGATTCCGTTCGAATCGTTTTCAGTGCGACTTCGCGGTCCAGCACCGTATCGCGGGCGCGGAACACGGTGGCCATGGAGCCGGCGCCCAATTGCTCCAGGATTTCATAACGTCCCATAATAGACATACTAGTACCAGCCGAGACAGCACAGTTTAGCCCGGTTCGGTCACTCCAGCAATACTACTTAAGTTAGCTTCTCAGTGTGGCAACTTAAGTTAGCTGTTTAAGTTAGTGGCCTAAGTTAGCTAGGGAACATTCAAGCTTGGTGTAATGCCCATTTGGGCACAAGTTGGCATCCATCCTACGCGTCTGGGCTCAGCCCTTCCACAATAACTCGGCGTCGGAGCGGCGGACATAGTTGGCGTCTAGGGCGGCGGGGTCGGAGGTTTCGCCGGATTGCCAGCGGCGCCAGGCGATGCGGGCGATGGCGGCGGCCAGGGAGCGCGGAGCGATTGTGCGGCGGGCATCGCGAAGGCGCGACGCGGCAATGGCACCGGCGAATGGGGTGAAATCGGGCGAGATGAACTCGACGCTCTCGGGCAGGGCATCCAGCCAGGGCGCGGGCGCGGCGACGGTTTCCGGGCTGACCACGCGGCCGCCGGCGTCATAAACCGCGGCGTAGATTTCGGCGCGGCGGGCATCGAATAGAGCCGCGCGCAAAGGCGCCGTTCCGAAAGAGGCGATGGCGGCGAGATTGGAAACCGCGGCCGCGGGTTTGCCGGCTGCTTCGGCGAGGCCCTTGACGCAGGCCAGACAAACGCGCACGCCGGTGAAGGCGCCGGGGCCGGATGCGGCGGCGAAGCAATCCACATCGTCAACCGAAACGCCGTGGTGCGCAAGAAGCGCTTCCAGGTGGGAGTAAATCACGTGGGCGAAGCCGGACGGCGATTCGAGCGCGACTTCTTCGACGAGATCTCCCGCGCGGGCCAGCGCCAGGCTTCCGTGGGCGTGCGTGGTATCGACCGCGAGAATGAGAGGCGTCACTGGTTGAGGTCGAATCCTTTGGCCATCATATACACCGTGCCATAACCATTGATGGCGTAAAGGCGCAGCAGGGCGATGGCGGGGTAATTCGCGGCGAGGCTGGCGGGCAGTGTGAAGTCGGCTTGCGGCACGGTGCCGAGCACGCGATAGCCTTCGCGGTCGGCAGTGACCTCGGCGGTCCACATCCACAGCATGGCGCGGCTGGCGCGGGTGGTGTGTTTGAGCTTGGCCGAGAAGTGCGTCGTGCGGCCGGCGGCGAGCGCCCCCGTGGGCTGTTCGATTTCGTAAGGGACTTTCGCCGGATCGATGACGATCTCCTGCACGGGAACTTCGCGCGATTCGAATTTGTAGCTGCGGTTCATGCCCTCGATCGTGCCTTCACGTTGCAGGCGCAGCACCCAGTCGTGAAAGCGGTCTGGGGGCTCGCCGGTGAAATGCTGACCGCTCCATTTGCGGTGCGCGGCGACAGTGCCGTCGGCCGGATCCATCCAGTAGACGTCGTAACCGTGGTGGTCGACGGTGAGTTCGATCGGGCCTGGCTTGTCGATATAGACGACGTAGTCGACGCCGGGCAGCGCGAGGGCGCGACCGCCATCGAGGTCGAAGTAGGGTTCGAGATCCCAATGGCGTGTCGTGGCCATCAGGTTGAACCAGACCGTCATGGCCTTGGCGCCGGGCGAATTGGCGAAGCGTGCGCCCGCGCCGGTACTTGCGTAAACCGGGTATTGGCCGCTCATGGTGGCGGTCCAGAGGCGGTGACGGAACTCGACCGGGTCGACGACATTGGGTTCGGACTTGCCCGCGTTTCCGCCTTTGCTGGTGTTGGCAGGTCGGGCACCTGCCTCAACGGTGTCCTCGCGCGCGAACGCGAGGGCGACGCCAGGCACTTGGTAAAGCTGATGCTCGATGGCTCCCACGGCGGCGTCGGCGGTTCCATACGCGGCGAAATCCATCCAGCCATCGTCGAGCAGCGGCGCGGAAGTGACGCGCGCGCCGGTCGATCGAGGGTGCTCGTATGGGTCGAGTTCCTTGAGCAGGCCGCCGGTTTCCTGGAGCAGCGTGCGCGCACCGGCCTGGCTTTCGAATTCCTCGAGGCCCTGCCACGTGACGTTGCGTGCGGCGTAACGGCCCACCAGAAAACGAAGGAAACGGCGGCGCGCCGCGGGATCCGGCAGCAGGCGGAGGAGCGCGCGGGGGCTGGGAGCCAGCACCAGGTCGGCTACGAGCCCCTTGGAATTGATGTAGGCGATGCACTGGTCGAGGCGCTGGAAATGGGCGAGGTCGGGACTGCCGGGGCCGAGGAAACCGAGGTCCGCGCCATCGCCCAACACCAGGCCGCGCAGGTGATTGAACTTCTGCGTGGCACGCGCATCCACCAGGGCGCGGAAGTCCGCGTCGTCCAGCCAGGAAAAGCGCATTTCGCTTGCGCCCATCCACAGGTGCGGGCGGTTGGCGGCGGTGGTGGCCCAATGGTGGAGGTTGGCGACGGCGAGAAAGCCGGGGGCGTCGGAAGCGGTGGCGGTGAACGAGCCTTTGAACCCATCCCATTGGGCGATGTTGCTGGTGAGCCGGTACTCCCAGCGCCCGGCCTCAGTGGGAGAGAAGCGTAGCACCATGCGGCGGCCGCCATCCCAGAAAGCCGGCATGGCGTAAGTGCGCATATTGGGCGAGCGGAATTCGGCGCGCAGTTCGACAGTCGAATAAGGATCGGGATGCGCGGCGGCGGCCGCGGCGCTCAGTTCCAACACTAGTTCGCAGGGCGACCACGCCGGGGTGTTGTCGCAATTCGAAACGGGCTGGGGCGCGGCTTGCGGCGATAGCGCTCCGGCTAGTGCAAGGAGTGGCAGGAGGGTGCGGAGTGGTCCGGCGAGGGGCGCAGCGCGGCGAAGGGAATTCACATTACCAGTGTAGTGCGAAGGCTTCTCAGGTGATGTTCCTCTTCCAGAGTCTAAACAGCCCAGCAGAAGAAGGTGCAACGGGCGATCAGATCGTGATTTCCGGAGTATTGACGCCCTACTTTGTGTCGAGGGAGCGCAGCTTCAGGTCGAAAATGTTGCCGGGCTGCGCGCCAACCACCAGATCGCCTTCCACGCCCTCGGGCGTGCTCTTGCCGATGACGAACGCGGGGGTGCCGTCGGCGCCGATGCGGATGGCTTCCAACAGGTCGGCTTGAACCTCGCCCTTGTACTTTTCGCTCACGACGCAAACGCGGAATGGCGTCACATCCATCTTGAGAGACTCGGCGTAACCCAGCAGGCTTTCGAGATCCAGCTTGTCGGGGTGACTGCCCAAGATGTCGCGCATTCTCCAGAATTCTCCCTGGTCGTTGGCGCAGCGGGCGGCTTCGGCGGCGCGCATGGCATCGGGGTGCATGGAATCGAGCGGCAGGTCGCGGCTGTAAAAGCGGACCTTGCCGGTGTCGATGAAATTCTTCTTCAATTCGGCGAAGGTCTGGACGTGAAACTGGCGGCAGTAGGGGCACTGATAGTCGGTGAACTCGACCATAGTAACCGGCGCGGTCTTGGCGCCCAACATCGGCATGCCTTCGAGGTTCATTTTGATTTTGGCCGGCGGGCCGGCGGGTTGTTGTTGCTGCTGGCGTTCCAGCAACTGGCGGATCTGCCGAAGCTCATCCAAAATCCGGTCGGCCTGCTGGCGTGTGATGCCAGGCTCCTGGTTGGCGCCGCCGGCAGCGGCCTGCGCCTGCAAGCACGGCCACAGCATCGCCAGCGCGGCGCATGTCGCAAATCGTGAAAAGTTTCTCATTACGCTCCTAAATGTATGATGGCGTCATGGAATGTGCCGTCCGCCGCTTGCTCGGAAGCTGCGGGGAAACGGCTGGCAGGCGAGATCCGGTACGGACCCGAAAACCGCGGCGCCTGCCCCGCTTCTAATTCTTCTCCAGCATCAGCATGTACTGTACGTCGCGCACATGCTCCTTCTCTTCGAGCAGATGAAAGTGATTAGCCTCCACTTCCTTGATGACGTCGGGCATGTCCAGACGGATGTGCGTGAGCGCCCGCCCGTTGGGCATCGCCGACTCCCTCTTGTAATACTCTACGACGATTAGCTTGCCGCCGTCCTTAAGCGCTTTGTGAATGGCGGCCAGCATCTTCTCCGGATAATCGAAGTGATGATAGACGTCGAGCGCCAGCGCCAAATCCAGCGTGCCTTCGGCCAGGCGCGGATCGGTTTCGGTGCCTTTGACGAAGGCGACGTTTTCCAGGCCGGCCTGGACGGCTTTCAGCTTGGCGGCATCCAGAAAATCGTCGAAGATGTCTTCGGCAATCACGTGTCCGCCGGGGCCGACGGCTTTACTGAGGTATGGCAGCATGAACCCGACGCCGGTGCCGATGTCGGCCACGGTCATGCCCGGTTGCAGGTGCATCTCGCGAATCAGCAGCCCCGGCTTCTGGGTCTGATCGCGTTCCGGATTGCCGAGGCCGACGGCCATCTGCTTGCGCTGCGCCTCGGTTTGATAACCGCTGTTGGCTTCGCGCGCAACCTGCGCCGCGAGACCGACGGCCAGCCCCAAAGCTAAACAAGCGAACTTTTTCATAACGGTGGCTCCACAATGCCGACTTTCCCTTCCGCCATATAGTGGTTATGATAACAGGGCACCCGCAGCGGACTATCATAGAGGGCAGGTTTTCGCCATGAGACATCGCTTCCGTCGATGCATTCCGCTGGCGGCCTTCGCCGGCCTATGCCTAGCCCAGATACCGCGGCCCAATCCGCCGGAGGATCCGGAGATCAAGTTTCCCGACGCCAAGTCGCAGCGCGACCGCATGCTCAAAGCGGAGATGACCGAGAACCGCAAGGAGGCGGCGCAACTGGCTGAGCTGGCGCAGCAACTGCACAGCGACCTGGACAAGAACAGCCAGTATGTCTTTTCCCTTGCCGACCTCAAGAAGGCCGATGACATTGAGAAACTTGCACACAGAATCCACACTCGCATGCAGCATAATTAGCCTGTTGGCCTGCGGCCTCGCGGGCGCGCAAACGCCCGCGAAAACGCCGGCCGTGGCCGTGACGGATGGCCAAGACGAGGCGCACTGGCAGGCCGTGGCGCAAGAGGCGGGTTGGCAGACCATCGTGCCGGGCGGGGCCTCCGCCGATCCGATCGACACGCGTGTGCTGGCGGTGGCTGCCGCTGTGCGCGCAGCCATACAGAATGGTGGCGTGGACCCGGCGCGCGTGTATCTGGCCGGCCGCGGCAAATCGGCGGCGTCGGTTTTCTACACCATGTCGCGGCTGCCCGACCTGTTCGCGGCGGGGATCGCGATTGGCGGGTCGCCGCAGGCCGCGTTAGCGACCGGACGCATTTACGCCGTGAATTTCAGCAACGCTCCCGTACTATGGATCACGGACAATGACGCCGGCGACGCGACGGCGCAGAAGTTGAAGGCTGCCGGGATGTGGATGGAATGGCGATCCGCGAGCCGAATGAAGAACGCCGATGTTTTCGCCTGGCTGGGGGGGCGCGCGCGCGATCCGTTTCCGCTGGATGTGGATTGCGAGACCGATTCGCCCACGTTTGCGAGCTGCTTTTGGCTCACGCCCGGCAAGTTCGACGTAAACGAGCGTAACGATGTGCTGCCGCGCACGCTGATAGCAACGGCCACGCCGGCGGCTCTGGATTTGGGTGCCTTCGGTTATAAGCCAGACGATCCGGGGCCCGGCGTACTGGTCTCCCATCTGCCCGAGAAGTACTCCGGCCCGCTCAAGCTGGGCGACCGCATCATCGAGCTCGACGGCCACTTGATCGCGGACGCGGCTGATTTTCAAAATCTGATGAGCAAGGCCACGGAGGCGGCGCACGCTGCCGTCATGGTCCAGCGCGGCAAACAACGAACGCGCGTCGAGACCCGCATTCTGGTTCCCCACCACGAATATGTGCCCACCGCGCGCGTGCAGGGCAAGTACGACCAGGCGCAAAACCAGATACTCATCATCAGCCGCAGCATCACCGAAATGCGCGTTACGATTCCCGATGCCTGGGCGGGCGCCAGCCTGTTTTGGAACGGGTTGTCGCTAGAGAATATCGACAAGCCGGGTTGCGTCCTGCTGACGATTGACAAAGAGTTACTGCACGCCGGCGCGTGTCCGTGATTTCCTATTGCTTTCCCATACAAAACGTGCGATGATTCCTATGGCTAGGCAATAGGAGGTGACGTGGGCGATAAAACGGACGTTTGGCAAGGGACTCTGGCGTTGATGGCGTTGAAGACCCTGGAGACGCTGGGGCCGTTGCACGGTTACGGGATCGCTCGCCGCATCGAGCAGACCAGCGGCAACCTCCTTTCCCTGAATTACGGAACCCTGTATCCGGCGCTGCTGAAACTGGAGCAGGAGGGAGCGATCGCTTCGGAATGGGGAGTTTCCGAAAACAACCGCAAGGCCAAGTTCTACCGGCTCACGCGGGCGGGACGGAAACAGCTCGACAAGGCAACGTCGAATTGGGAACAGACGACAGCCATCCTGGCACGGTTTCTCTCTCCCTCGGAGGATCAGGCATGAAACTGCGAGCGTCAATGCTGAGATTGGCCGGCATGTTTCCCGGCGCGCGGCGAGCGCGGGAGCGCGAACTGGCCGCCGAGATCGACAGCCATCTGCAGTTGCACATCGACGACAACCTGCGCGCCGGCATGACGGCGGCGCAAGCGCGGCGAAACGCGATTCTACAGCTTGGCGGAGTCGACGCCACCAAGGAAGCGTACCGCGATCGCAGCACGATTCCATTCCTCGAACACCTGCTGCAGGACGTCCGCTTCGCCATCCGGCAGTTGCGGAAGGACCCTGGATTCACCTGCACTGCCGTGCTCGTCTTGTCTCTCGGCATGTGCGCCAGCGTCGCCATCTTCGCCTTTGTGGATGCGGCACTCATCAAGCCGTTGCCCTATCGGAATCCCGGACGTCTGGCCGGTGTTTTTGAGAGCATCGCGACAGAGCAGCGGAGTACTCTCTCGTATCCCGATTACCTCGACTGGAAGAAGCTGAACAAGGTCTTTAGCTCGCTCGACATATACCAGCGCGGCCATTTCGCGCTGACCACGCCAGCCGGCGCGGAACCGGTTCGTGGCGACCGCGTGAGCGACGGGTTCTTTCGCACGCTCGGGGTTACACCGGTGCTGGGGCGCGATTTCTACGCGGGCGAGGATCTGCCATCCGCGCCCCGTGTTGCCCTGCTGAGCTACGCTGCGTGGCAGCAACGGTACGGCGGAGAACGCGATGTTCTGGGCCGGGTGGTCACGCTCGACGGCGCTCCCAACATCATCATTGGAGTGCTGCCACGGAACTTTCATTTCGCTCCGGCCGGACAAGTGGAGTTCTGGACGGCATTTCACGCTTCGAGCGACTGTGACCTGGGGCGATACTGCCACACCGTCTTCGGCATCGCGCGGCTCAAAGATGGCGTGTCATTGCAGACTGCGTCAGCCGACGTGAAGTCGATCGCGAAACGACTGGAGAAGCAATATCCCGATTCGAATCGCGATCAGGGTGCGGACCTGGAACTTCTGACGGATGTGATTACCGGAGATATCCGTCCGGTGCTGATGATCCTGCTCGGCGGAGCCGGGTTGCTGCTGCTGATTGCAACGGTGAATGTCACTGGGCTGCTGCTGGTCCGCAGCGAGGGCCGCAGGCGTGAAGTCGCCATGCGCAGGGCGCTGGGCGCGTCACAAGGAAGGTTGATTAGCCAGTTCGTGACGGAAGCGCTGGTTCTGGTTACGGCGGGCAGTGTGCTGGGCCTGGCATCCGCCAATTGGGCCATTCAGATCCTCGAGCGTCTGATATCGGAAGACATCATGGCCACGCCGTTTCTGCACGGCCTCGGTTTGAATGCCCGCGTGACGGCCTATGCGGGAGTGACTGCGCTAATGGCTGCGACGCTGTTCGCGCTCGCTCCCAGCCTTCGCATCGGGTCTCGCGATTTGCGGGAAGGGCTAGCGGAGGGCAGCCGCTGTACCGCTGGAATCGTGTGGCGCAGGCTCGGCTCCAAACTGGTGGTACTGGAATTGGCCACCGCCATGGTGTTATTGACGGGGGCCGCACTGCTGGGCAAGAGTCTATACCAACTGCTGCACGTGAACATTGGTGTGCAATCCGGCAATCTGTTGACGATGGAGATGGTGGCGCCGAAGTCCGGCTACGGAAAAGACGAGCAAGCGATCGCGCTGACGCGAGAGATCGCGATACGGATCGAAAGGCTGCCCGGCGTACGTTCTGTCGGCTTCACGACCAACGGCGTCCCCGTAAGCGGCAACGGCAACACGATGCCGTTTCGCGTGCTGGGGCGGCCCTGGCACGGAGAGAACAATCTGACGCCCGAACGCGATGTGAGCGCTAAGTACTTCACGACGCTGGGGGCGAAGCTGTGGCGTGGCCGCTATTTCACCGATGCGGAGGATGCGTCGAAGCCTTCCGTCGCCATCGTCAACGGGGCGTTGGTAAGGAAGTACTTCCCCGGTGAAGATGCGCTCGGCAAACAGCTTGCTCGTCCCTGGCCATCCAAGCCCATCGAAATCGTGGGCATCGTGGAGGATATCCGCGAAGGCCCGTTGGATGAGGCGATCCCGCCGGTCCTCTATATTCCGTTCAATCAGGACCCCGACCGCGATTTCAGCCTGGTGGTTCGAACGCTGCAGGATGAACGCGCACTGCTGCCGGCTTTAGCCGCCACAATTCGCCGGATCGACCCCGGCATCGTCATGGATCGTGGAAAGACCATGATGGACAAGATCGACGACTCGCAGTCGGTTTATCTCCACCGCTCTTCGGCATGGCTGGTTGGTGGCTTCGCCGCGCTGGCCTTGCTGCTGGGCGTGGTCGGACTTTACGGCATGGTTGCCTACTCGGTGAGCCGGAGGACTCGGGAAATTGGAGTCCGCATGGCGCTCGGTGCGCAGCCGGGTTCCGTGTATCGGCTCATCTTACAAGAGGCGGCGTGGCTGGCGGCGGCCGGCATTGCGATCGGGCTCGCGTGCTCGGTGGTTGCGGCGACGCTGATTCGCGGTCTGCTGTTTGGTATCCAGCCCTGGGATGTGCCGACGCTGGCCGCTGTTGCCGCAGTGCTCGGCATTGCAGCGGTCTTGGCCAGCTTCATCCCAGCGCGCCGGGCAGCGTCGGTCGATCCGGTAGAAGCTTTGCGTGCGGAATAGTAAGGGTAGCGCCACGTTTGCGCAAAGAAATGTCGAGATGACTCTCGACACAGCAGGCAAGACTGCCTGCGCCACGACGGCGTTGTGAGAGAAGCGGCGTTAGACGCTGTTGGAATGCCGTTTGAAAATCAGCGGCAAGTTTTGCGAGAAGGCCGATCGCGCCAGAACCATGTCGCAGCCGGCTTCCTGCGCCTGCTGCTTGAGCTCGGCCTGGATGTGCGACAGATAGCCGATCAGGCTGATGCCCTTGGTTTCCGCTTTTCCCTTTAGCTTGCCAATCAGCTTCAACGGCTGCAGCGCTTCGAAGTTCAGGTCGAAGATGATCAGCGATGGCTTGCGCTCCGACACGGCTTTCTCCAGCAGCTCCTTGGGCTCTTTGACGAACTCCAGCGCGAGGCCTGCGCGCTTGGCCGCCTCGGTGAGTTTTACCGAGAAAAACAGGTCGCTTACAGCGGCCAGGACTCTGTTCGGTTCCTGCTTCTGCGTCATGATTGTGCGTTTCTCGAGTTTGCCCGTTAACACAGACAACTTGGTGGGAAGTCCGATTCTACCACGACTGGGCCCGCCCGTCCGCGCTCGCTCGCGGCTGGTACAATCTGTCTGATATGTCACTCGTCGTGGTTGGCTCGGTTGCATACGACGGCGTGGAAACGCCGCATGGAAAAGTGGACCGGATGCTGGGCGGCGCGGCCACCTTTATCTCGCTTGCGGCGTCCTATTTCACTCCGGTGAAACTGGTGGCGGTGGTTGGCGACGATTTCGCGGTTGAGGATGGCGCGCTGCTGGCCTCGCGCCAGATCGATCTGGCGGGTCTCGAACGCGTCGCCGGCGGTAAGACGTTTTTCTGGTCCGGTGTGTATTCCGCCGACATGAACGATCGCACCACGCTGCGCACCGACCTCAACGTCTTCGCCGATTTCGATCCCAAGCTGCCGGAATCCTATCGCAGCGAGCCGTACCTGCTGCTCGGCAACATCCAGCCTGCCTTGCAGCGCGGCGTGCTCGCGCAGATGAGCGGGCTCAAGCTAGTTGGTGGCGACACGATGAATTATTGGATCCAGGACTTTCGCCAGGAGTTGCTTGCGACTGTCGCGCAGTGGGATTTTCTGCTGATCAACGACAGCGAAGCGCAGATGCTCTCCGGTTGGCGCAACCTGCGCAAGGCGGCGGCCGCCATTCAGGCGATGGGCCCGCGTACGCTGGTGATCAAACGCGGCGAATTTGGCGCCGTGCTGTTCCACGGTAGCGATTACTTCTTTGCGCCCGGCTATTTGCTGGAAGAAGTCTTCGATCCCACAGGGGCTGGAGATAGCTTCGCGGGCGGTTTCGCCGGCTATCCGGCGGGCCAGGGCGTCGCGGCCAAGGACGCGGATTTCGCGGAGTTGCGCCGCGCCGTGATCTACGGCTCCGTAATGGGCAGCTTTTGTTGCGAAAGGTTCGGCGTCGATCGCTTCCGCTCATTGAAGCGGGAAGAAATCGATGCCCGCTTCCGGGAGTTCCAGACCTGCACGCATTTTTGAAATCGAAGATGGGGAAGGGCGCGCTGGCCGCCATCGGGTTGCTGGCGGCGGCGAGCGCCGCCATTGCATTCTTCAGCGCTCACGGCAGGCTGCTCTACTATGGCGATGCCGAAGCGCATCTGAATATCGCGCGCCGCATCCTGGATTCGCAAACGCCGGGCTACGACCAACTGGGCACGCCGTGGCTGCCGGTGCCGCATTTGTTGATGCTCCCCTTCGTGGCGCGCGACGCGCTGTGGCGCAGCGGCCTGGCCGGTGCGATTCCGTCGGGCATCTGTTTCGCGATGGCGGGGGTGTTTCTGTTCCTGGCCGCGCGGCGCGTGTTTGGCGAAGATGCGCCGGCTTTCGCGGCGGCGGCGGCGTTCGCTTTGAATCCGAACACGCTCTACCTCGGGTCGATTCCGATGTCGGAGCCGGCCTTCTGGGCCGGCTGGATGGCGCTGCTGTACGCGACGGTTCGGTATCGCGATTCGGGCGGCTGGGGCGCCGTGCTGGGCGCAGGCGTGGCGGCGACGATGGCGGCGCTCAGCCGGTATGAAGGATGGTTCCTGATTCCCTTCGCCGCACTCTATTTCGCGCGGCGTCGATTCCGCGCGGGTCTGATTTTCGGCGCGCTGGCCAGCCTCGGCCCGCTGTACTGGCTGGGGCATAATTGGTGGCTGCAAGGCGACGCGCTCTACTTCTTGCGCGGCCCGGGTTCGGCTTTCGCTATACAGGGGGACGCACCCTATCCCGGCAAGGGCGACTGGTGGGCGGCGCTCTACTATTTTCGCCATGCGGCGCAACTAGGCGCGGGGCCGGTGCTGGCGCTGGTTGGGATGGCCGGCGTGGTGGCTGCGCTGGCCAAACGCGTCTTTTGGCCGCTGCTGCTGCTGGCGCTGCCCGGCGCGTTCTACGTCTGGAGCATGCACAGTTCGCGCACTCCCATCTTCATTCCCACGCTGTGGCCCTATTCGTATTACAACTCGCGCTATGGGCTGGCCGCGATGCCCCTGCTCGCGTTCGGCGTGGCGGCGCTGGTGGCCGTGGTACCGCGTGGCGCGCGCGCCTGGAGCGCGGTTGCGTTGGCGCTCGCATGCGCCGCGCCGTGGCTGCTCCAACCGCATCCGAAGAGCTGGGTGACGTGGCACGAGTCGCTGGTCAACTCCGAGGCGCGCCGCGATTGGACGCACCAGGCCGCCGAATACATGACCTCGCATTACGTCCGCGGATCGGGTATTATCACAACGTCCGGGGATATTACGGGGATTTATCGCGAGGCCGGAATCCCGCTGCGCGAAACTTTCAGCGGCGACAACGGGTTGCCCTGGCTGGCCGCGATGAAACGTCCCGATCTGTTTTTGTGGCAGGAGTGGGCCGTGGCGATGGCCGGTGACGATGTCGAAACTTCAATTCGCGGCGCCGCGCGCTATGGCATTCGCTACCGGCTGGATAAAACGATTCTTGTAACGGGCGCGCCGGTCCTCTCGATTTACCGGCGCACGGGAGGAATTCATGGTACCTCATCAGAACGTAACGACGGCTTTTGAATTGCCGGGCTGCCGCATCAAGCGGAACTTCGGCGTGGTGCGCGGAATCGTCGTCCGCTCGCGCTCGATCTTCGGCACCATCGGCGCCAGCCTGCAAACCATCGTCGGTGGGAACATTTCGCTGTTCAGCAATCTCTGCGAGCAGACCCGCAATCAGGCGTTCGACCTGATGCTGGAGCACGCCGGGCAGTTGGGCGCCAACGCCGTGATCGGCGCGCGCTACGATGCCACCGAGGTGATGCAGGGCGTAACCGAAGTGCTGGCCTACGGCACCGCCGTGGAGGTCGAGCCGCTGCCGTAATGAAGATCCCCTTCACCAAGGCGCACGGCGCACAGAACGATTTTCTGCTTACCTGGCGGCACGATGCGCCCGAGGGCGGCTATCCGGCCATCGCGCGCGCCATCTGCGACCGGCACACCGGCATCGGCGCCGATGGCTGGATGCTGGTCGATCCGCCCCGGGATGACCAGGCGGAAGGCGCGATCGAGCTGTACAACTCGGATGGCAGCGCTCCCGAGATCTCGGGTAACGGCACGCGTTGCGCCGCCGCGTTGCTGATTCATCACGGCTACGCCGCGGACGTGGTCCGTATACGAACCGGCGCGGGCGTCAAGACGCTGCGGTTGTTGAGCCGCGCTGGCCTGGAGTACGAGTTTGAAATGGATATGGGTCGCGTGGCGGTGCTGGCCGAACGCTTCGCGCTGCCGCTTTCCAACGGTCCGCGCGAGGTCACGCTGATCGACGCCGGCAATCCGCAATGCGCCGTTCCGGTGGCCGATTTCGATTTCGACTGGCGCGCCATGGGAGCGGAAATCGAGCGCCACCCGCACTTTCCGAACCGCACCAACGTCTCGTTCGTCAAGCCGGTGGATGCGCACTCGATCGACGTGCGCTTCTGGGAGCGCGGGGCGGGCGAGACGATGAGCTCGGGCACCGGATCGACCGGCGCCGCGGTGGCCGCCGTCGCGCGTGGCATGGCACAATCGCCGCTGCGCGTCCTCACGCCTGCGGGGCCGCTCGAGATTCGCATCGAAGATCGCGTCTTCCTGCGCGGCCCGGCGGTGCTGCTGGCCGAAGGCGTTTTCTTTGCCGTGTGAGACAATAGCAATGCATGCCTGACGTCTCGCTCGCCGATCGGCCAACCGCTCAAATCCTGAGCCACAAGATCATTGATAAGCGCGCCCGCGTGGGAATCGTGGGACTGGGATATGTGGGATTGCCGTTGGCGGTGGAATTCGCCAAGGCCGGATTCTCCGTAACCGGAATCGACATCAGCGAGGAAAAAGTCAAAAGGGTGAACGCCGGCGACTCCTACGTGGGCGATATTCCCAGCTCCACGCTTTCGCCGCTGGTTAAGTCCGGCAAGCTGCGCGCCACCACCGATTTCTCGGCCGTGCTGGAGCTCGACACGATCAACATTTGCGTGCCGACGCCACTCAGGAAAACCAAGGACCCGGACATGAGCTTCATCGTGAGCTCGTGCCAGGAGATCGCCCACCACTTTCACGCCGGCCAACTGGTGATTCTCGAATCCACCACCTATCCCGGCACTACGGAAGAGGTCGTGCTGCCGATTCTGTCGAGATCCGGCCTGGAAGCGGGCCGCGATTTTTTCCTCTGTTTTTCGCCTGAGCGCGTCGATCCGGGCAACCCCAAATACCAGACCGTCAATATTCCCAAAGTGGTGGGCGGCTGCACGCCTGTCTGCACGGAAATGGGCCGCCTGTTGTATGCCCAGGCGCTGGAGCAAGTGGTTCCGGTGAGTTCCACGCAGGTTGCGGAGATGGTCAAGCTGCTGGAGAACACGTTCCGCATGATTAACATCGGCTTGGCGAATGAAATCGCGCTGATGTGCGACCGGATGGGCATCAACGTGTGGGAAGTGATCGACGCCGCGGCCACCAAGCCGTTCGGCTTCATGCCGTTCTATCCCGGCCCCGGTCTGGGCGGGCATTGCATTCCCATCGACCCGTTCTATCTATCGTGGAAGACCAAGCAGGCCGGCATTGAGGCGCGCTTCATCGAACTGGCCGGATACATCAATGGCCAGATGCCGCAGTTTGCGGCCGACAAAGTGCAGAATGCGTTGAACGACGCGGGAAAGCCGGTGAAGGGATCGCGCATTCACGTGATGGGCGTAGCTTACAAGCGCAACATCGACGACATGCGCGAATCGCCCGCGATCGATGTCATGTTGTTGCTGCATCGCCTCGGCGGCATCGTCACTTATAGCGACCCGCACGTTCCCCACCTGCGCCTGGACGGATTGCAGCTCGATGCGCAGCCCGAATCCGCCGCCGCCGACGCCGATTGCGTGGTGATTATCACCGACCACGCTGCATTCGATTACCGCGCGCTGGTCGAGCGTGCACGGCTGATCGTGGACACGCGCAACGCGCTCAAAGGCTACACCTCGCCGAAGATCGTGCGGCTGTAAGAACCGTGGCACACGCGGCGGTAGGACGGACGATCGGTTTTTGTCGTCTGTCAATTTGTCGCGTCTAGCGCGGCATGACAGACCACGAAAGGCGATGGCCTGTCCTACCTTACGCGCGTTCCAGTCTGTAGATGGTGATTTCCGGTGGTGCGCCGATGCGGATGGGCGCGCCGATCGTGCCGATGCCGCGGTTCACGTACAATTGGCCACCCGGCTTTTGGAAGAGGCCGGCCACGTAGGGCGTCACCAGGCGGGTGGGCGCGATCTCCGGGCTGATGAATTCGAACGCCGCCTGTCCGCCGTGGGTGTGGCCGGCGATACTGAGGTCAATGCCCAGAGCGGCCGCGCGGTCGAACGTGTCCGGGTTGTGGCTGAGCAAGATGTTGATGCGGTCGCGCACGATCAGGGTTTCGATATTGCCGAGCAGCCGCTTCACCGGCGCGGAGGCGCCGAAGCGGTGGCGGCTCTGGAAGTCGACGCCGATCAGGTTGAACCAATCTCCGCCCAGGGCGATGGGAACGCTGGCACCGCGCAGCATGCGGACTTGCGCGGCGGCGAACAAGGCGGTGATCGAATCTTCCACGCCCGCCCAGGTCTCATGGTTGCCCAGGCAGCCGTAAACGCCGAAGGGCGAGCGGAGGCCGGCCAGCGCATCCACCACCGCAAACTGCGTGCCCGCGTCGTAGGTGACGAAGTCGCCGGTCACCACGATCAAGTCCGGCTTCTGGGCATTGGCGATCCGCACGAACTTGCGGATCTGCTCTTCAGTCATGAACGGCCCGATGTGGATATCGGAAAGCTGCGCGATGCGAAAGCCGTGAAAGGCCGGAGGCAGTTTGGCGAGGCGGATGGGCTGCTCCACCGTTTCCAGATTCAACCGCCCGTAAAACAACCCATAAACGCCGGCGACGAACGGAACCGCGGTCACCACGTTGGCGGTCTGCAACAAAAAATCGCGCCGGTCCGGCGATCGAAGTTCGGCACGACCAAGCCAGTGCCGAGCCACCGCGCGCACGCCGGCCGCAACCGCGAACGGAATCGCCAGCAAGAATCCGACCATCGAACTGGCGATCCAACACGCGAACGGTGCGGTGATAAGAGCATCGCGCATGGTCATGTGGATCGGTTCCGGCCGCCGCCCGAACTCGATCACCGTGTCCGCAACCATCACAGCAAGAATCGCGGGGACAGCCGCGTACACCAGCCACCGCAGAATGCGGGAATCGATTTTCCGCCGTGCGAGCTGCACCCCGCGCCATCCCCAATACAACTGGGAAAAACCGAGGGTCAGAAAGATGATCGCGAAAAAGGACATGGGTCAAACGCCTGCACGTTGGGGGCTGCGACGAGATCGGCGCGGAGCAGTGGGTTGACAGACGAAAGCGTCTGCCCCACCCCGCTATCGAAGGGTCGCGAAGCGAGGTGGGGCAGGCGCTTCCGCCTGCCAACGGCCTGTTTCACGATGTCGCCATTAGTGGTCGCGCTCCGTTACCAGATCGGTTACCGCCATCAGTGCCCGCTGATACGCCGATTCGGGAAACTCGCTCATCACCTGCCGCGCCCGCTCGGTGAACGTCTGAGCGCGCTCGCGCACCCGGCCGATGCCGTCATAGCGCTCCACCAGCGCCAGAATCTGCGCGAACGGAACGCGCTGGTAATTGCGTTGATCGAGCACCGTCTCGACCAGGCGCCGCTCGGCGGGCGTGGCACTCTCGAGCGCGTACACCAGCGGCAGGGTGACTTTGCCCTCGCGCAAATCGCCGCCCACGGGCTTGCCTAGCACATTTTCGCGGGCGGTGAAATCCAGCACGTCGTCGATCAACTGAAACGCCATGCCCAGGTTCCAGGCGAATTCGCCGAGCTTTTCCTGCGTCTGCGCATCGCTGTGCGCCGACACCGCGCCCAGCCGCGCACACACCGAGAACAGACGCGCCGTCTTGCGGTCCACCAGTTCCATGCAATCGGCTTCGGTAATATCGATGCGGCCGATGCGTTCGAGCTGCAACAGTTCGCCTTCCACCATCATTTGTGTGAGGCCGATCAGCAAATCGAGAATCAGGAAATTGCGCTCGCGCAGCGCGATCTGGAAGGCCTGCATGTAGAGCCAATCGCCCGCCAGCACGCAGGTGTGGTTGCCCCACTTGACGTTGCTGGAGGGGCGGCCGCGGCGCGTTTCGGCGGCATCGATGATGTCGTCGTGCACCAGCGTGGCGGCGTGGAGCAACTCGACCACCGCGCCCATTTGAATGGCGCTGGGCCCTGCATTGCCGTGCCCCACCAGCTTGGCGGACATCAGCAGCAACGCCGGGCGTAGCCGTTTGCCGCCGGCCGATTGCAGATAGCGCCCGATAGCCGTCACCGGGTCCACGGAAGCCACAGATTCGGCGGAAATCTTCTTCTCCACCTGCTCCAGATCGTTTTGGACCAGAGCGAAAATTCCCCGCGCGGTCTGGGCCTGCCCCAGCTTGCCTAGATTCATGTTTGGTTCCCCAGTTTAACCGTTTGGAGTCCCGCCCCGCAAACAGAGCCGCTCGAAATTATCCGCCGTCAGCGCGGCGATCTCCTCCGCCGCCTGGCCCCGCACTTCGCCCAATCGGCGCGCGGTCTCGACCACAAACGCCGGCTCGTTGCGCTTGCCGCGGTGCGGCACCGGCGCCAGGTAGGGGCAATCGGTCTCAATGAGCAGCCGGTCGGCCGGCGTGATGCGCGCGGCTTCGCGCACAGGTTCCGCTTTCGGAAATGTCAGCACGCCGCCAAACGCCAGACTGAAGCCCGCGTCGAGTGCCTGCCGCGCCTGCGTCGCATCGCCAGTGAAACAATGTACGATGCCTTCGCCGTGCCACTCGCGGCGGAGAATCGCGAACGTGTCGTCCCACGCCTCCCGCGTATGGATGACGATTGGCAGCGCGGCCTCCGCCGCTATGCTCAACTGTCGCGAGAAGACCGCGCGCTGCACGTCGCGCGGCGAAAAATCGTAATGATAGTCGAGACCGATTTCTCCGATGGCCACAACCTTTGGATGCGCGGCCAGCTCTGTGAGACGCTCGAAAGTTGCCTCGGTGGCTTTCGCCGCATCGTGTGGATGCACACCAACCGTAGCCAGTACGAACGGATACTCGGCGGCCAGCCGCACGCCGGCTTCCAGATCGGGCGGGCCGCCGCCGGTGCCGATGGCGAGCAAGCGTTCCACGCCGGCCGCGCGGGCGCGCTCGATCACCGCCGCGCGGTCTTCGTTAAACTGAGCGTCGTCCAGGTGGGTGTGCGAATCGATCAGCCTCACTTGAGGCGCGCTCCCACCGGGATATCCTCGTGAAAGCCCACCAGCGCCGGCTTGCCGCCTTCCACCGATGCCGCCACGATCATGCCGTTCGATTCGATGCCGCGCAGTTTCCGCGGCTGCAAATTGGCGACGATCACCACCTTGCGGTTCAGCAGATCGGCCGGCGCGTAAGCTTCTGCAATGCCGGCGACAATGGTGCGGGGTTCGGCTTCGCCGATGTCCACCTTCATGTGCATCAGCTTGTCGGCGCCTTTGACGCGCTCGGCCGAAACGACCAACCCCACGCGCAGGTCCACCTTACTGAAATCTTCGATTGGAATTTTCGGCGACGCTGGCGCAACCGGTGCTGCGGGCGCGGCGGATTTGCCCATCATCACCGCTTGCTCGGCGGTGACTTTCTCTTCGAGCGCGCGCATGGCTTCGATCGCCGGTTTGGCTTCGATGCGTGGGAAGACGGGCGAGACTTCGCCGATCTGCTGGCCGGGTTGGAGACCACCCCAGGCGAGCGTTTCGAAGCGAACGCTTTCGATCGGCTCTTTCATGCCAAGCTGCGCCCAGATCTTGTGGGTCGACTGCGGGAGCACCGGGTACAGAAGGACTGTAACGATGCGTAGGGCCTCGGCCACGGAGTAGAGAGTCGAGTCGAGTTGCTGGTTATCCCCGCCAGCCCTGGCATGAATCCAGGGCTGGTTTTGGACGATGCATCTGTCTGCGGCGGAGATGATCTCCCAGACAGCCTCAAGGCCCTTGGAGAATTCGAATTTCTCAAATGCTGCAATCGCGGCCGTCGCGCGTTCTTCGGCGACAGTCTTCATCTTGGTAAACTTGTTTGGGTTCACCAGCTTCACGCTGGCAGGTTCGCCTACCTCCTGCGGCACCACGCCCTGCCGGTACTGATGAATCATCGTCAGCGTGCGGCTGGCCAGATTTCCCAAGCCATTGGCGAGATCGGAGTTATAACGGCCAATGAGGGCGTCGTAGCTGAAACTGCCATCCTGCCCGAAGACCACTTCGCGCAGCAGGAAGTAGCGCAACGCGTCGGTGCCCATCACCTGGTGGATCGGTTCGGCGCGCACGATGTTGCCGCGCGATTTCGACATCTTGTCATTCTCGAATAGCAGCCAGCCGTGCGCGAAGATGCGCTTTGGCAAAGGCAGCCCGGCCGCCATCAGGAAGGCAGGCCAGAACACGCCGTGGAAGCGTACAATCTCTTTGCCGATCAGATGCAGATCGGCCGGCCACAACTCCTCACCGTCGACGCTCTTGCCGGCGACCGCGCTCATGTACGTGGTGAGCGCGTCGAACCAGACGTAGAACACGTGTGGCGCTTCGCCAGCTACGGGGATGCCCCATTTGATGTTGCTGCGGGTGATGGAAAGATCGGTCAGGCCGCCTCTGACGAAAGAAATGACTTCGTTGCGGCGCGCCTCGGGTTGCAGGAAATCCGGCTGCGATTCGTACAGTGCGAGCAGCTTGTCCTGAAACGCCGACAGCTTGAAAAAGAAATTCTCCTCGGTGATCGTCTCGGTGGGCCGGCCGCAATCCGGGCATGGGTCGCCGGGCTTGGCATCATTTACGTAAAGGTTGTCGAAGATGCAGTATTGGCCGGTGTAGGAGCCCTTATAGATGTAACCATTGTCACGGCATCGCTGGAACAAGTCGTTGACCACGACGGCGTGCTGCGGGTCGGTCGTGCGCTGGAAATAGTCGATATCGAGGCCGAGCATTTTCCATTGCCGCGCGAACTCGGCCGAGATGACATCGCAAAATGCCTTCGGCGTTTTGCCGGCGCGCTCGGCCGCGCGCTCCACGTTCACGCCGTGCTCGTCGCTACCGGTGGTGAGCACGGCCTGGTAGCCCTGCATGCGTTTGAACCGCTTCAGCAGGTCGGCCACGATGGTGGTGTAAGCGTGGCCGATGTGCGGCGCGGCGTTGACGTAATAGATCGGGGTGGTGAGATAGTATTTCATTTTTGCTGATTCAGATAAGCGGAATTGGCTTCCGCGATGATGTGCTTCAGAGCTACGCCGGAAGCGAGCGCCAGCTTACGGCAGTCCTCGTACTCGGGCGAAAAATAGCCTTCGCTGGTGACCTTCACGCGCACTTTGCCATATTGCGTTTCCACTTCGCGCAGTTTGCGCGCTTGCACCCGCCGCTCGGCGGAGTACATGCGCAGGCCGATGGTCGAAGTCTCGGCAAAGATCAGTTGCGCAATGGCCTCGCGGTGTTCCGGTTTGGCGATCACGCGCAGCAGGTGGCCGGGGCGCCCCTTCTTCATGATGATCGGCTCCAGCGAGACGTCGAGCGCGCCGAAATCCCACAGCCGGTCCGTGGCGTAAGCCAGCACCTGCGGATTGGAATCGTCGATATTGGCTTCGAGCACGCACACGGTGAGCGCCTCTTCGGCGCCAGTCGGCTCGCCCAGGATCGCGCGCAGCACGTTGGCCTGGCGGGGAAAATCCTTACTGCCCGCACCGTAGCCCGTGCGCACCACTTTCATCGCCGGCAGCACGCCGAAGCGTTTGGCCAGTGTCACGGCGACCGCAGCGCCGGTGGGCGTGGTCAACTCGACCTCCGGACCGCGTGCGTAAATCGGCGCGCCCTCGAGCAGCCGCGCGGTGGCTGGCGCGGGTACCGGCAACAGGCCATGCTCGGTTTCCACCGTGCCGCAGCCCACGTTGAGTGGCGAGCACACCACGGTATCCACGTCGAGCAAATCGAATGCCAGGCACGCGCCGACGATATCGGCGATCGAATCCGAAGCGCCCACTTCGTGAAAGTGAACCTTATCGATCGGCACCTGGTGGACATCAGCTTCCGCTTCGCCCAGCCGCCGGAACACGGCAATCGCATTTTGTTTCGCGCGCGGCGGCAGGTCGGCCTTCTCGATCGTCTTCACGATATGGGACAGGTGACGGTGCGCCTGCGCTTCCGCCACCTTCACACGGTAACGGGTGGCGCCGATGCCGCAGCGCTGCACCTTTTCAAACGACACCACGGCGCCCGCGTCGAGCGAGCGAATGGCCGCGGCGATGGCTTCCGGATCGGCGCCAGCATCCACCAGCGCGCCGACCAGCATGTCGCCGGCAATTCCCGAAAACGCGTCCAGATAGCAAGTTAACGGCACAGAATTTCATTGTAGCGGTTGGGGAACGTCCCGCACTCCGCGCTACCCGCCAGTGTGCGCGACTGCGCTATTCTCTGCTCTTTTGTGCTGGATAACATTCGATCCGTTCCCGCAACGCGGACAAGTGTGGCATGACCACGCCGCGGCTCTCTCCAGTATTGAGTACGTCGAAGTAGAAGCGCTTCATCTCGTCCGCACTGTTGGCGAAGTGACTCGCCTTGAGAAGGCGCCGCCCCTTCTCGGTGAAACGAATTCCGTAAGCGGCGGCCAAGCCCGCCAGCCAAATGGGCGTATTCAAAATACTCTTCGCGTCGGGATAGCTCTCCAGGTCGACGCCACGGGCCGCTGCTACGCCGAGTGCATCCCTCGTTGCCAGCACTCCCAGCCTCAAGGTCTTGACACTACGGGTGGCTTCGACTATGCCTCCCGCCCAAAGACATACTCCTATTCCGCCGGCATTGATCGCATGGTGCACCCAGAGCCACTCGATGATGTTGGGTTTCACGTCCAAGGTGAAACCAGCCCTTTGGAACAATTCCTGCACGGTTTTGAACCTGTCCGGCTCGGAGCCTCGCAGCATTCCGAGGCGCACAGCGGGGTTCACGGTCGCAATGAGGACGCCCTTAGCATCGACACCGCCAGTAGCCTGGGCATAACCCCAAAGAGTAGAGGACCTCGGCAGAATGCGGTCGATTTCTTCCGTTCCGTCCCAATTCGCGGTGAATAGGAGAAACGTGGCGCGAGGTGCGCCGGGCAGGTATTGCTGGATCGCCTGAGCTGCCTGGTAGTGCTTGGTCGCGACGATTACGAGGTCGAAGTTATCGGACGGGCTGATCTGCCTAACCGTCCTGGGAGCATAGGTCACCTGCGAATGTTTGGGATACCTGGTGCGCAGGTCCAATAGATCCAAGGTATCGGTGGCGGGAGGCCCCTCTCTTCGCACGACATGGGTCACATCGATCCCTTCGTGGGACAAGGCCCAGCCGTAGATTGTTCCAATCACGCCCCTGCCGATGATGAGGACTTTCATTTTCGCTGGAGTCACGCCTACCTTCCGGCGACGATCAGCCAACCGGCCACCAGCGGCATGACGAACAGGGCGCTGTCCACGCGGTCCAGGAAACCACCGTGGCCGGGCAGCAGGGCGCCCGAGTCCTTCACGCCCGCCCCGCGCTTCATGGCGGATTCGACGAGGTCGCCGAACTGGCCCGCCACGTTGGCCAGCGCGGTCAGCAGTGCGGCCGTGGCGACGCTCACATGGACGAAATACACCAGGTAAGCCCCGGCCAGCAGCACCGAAGTCGCTACCGAAGCCGCCGCCCCCTCCCAGGATTTCTTCGGACTCACACGATCGGCGAGACGGTGCCTGCCGAACGCTCTGCCGATATAATACGCGCCGATGTCGCCAGTCCAGCTCACCAGCAGCGCGTACATGAGCCAATGCGCGCCGCGTTCGCGCAACACGATGGCGCAGCGCCAGCAGCCGAAAACGTACACGACGCCGAGCAACAGCAGGGACGTGCGTGGTAGTGCGTGTGCCAGATCGGCCGAACGCATCGCCACCACCAGCGCCAGCAGGGCGAACGCCGCCACTCCCAGCCATGCGTGGTTGTGTGGAACCACCAGCAGGAGCAGCCCCGCCCCATAGCCGAGCACCCCCGGCGCGCCAAAGCCATACGCCGCCGCGATCGAATCGTATTCGCGATAGCTGAGCGCCGCCGCCACAGCGACCACAGCCAGAAACACCCACGGGTTGGCCCACAGCACCGTGTATACGACGAAGGGGACGAGCAGGACTGCGGTCAGGACCCGCTTCATGACGGGCCGAGCGCGGGAATCAAAGTCCGGTCGGGCGGCGCGTCTCCGGCGCCGGCGCGCAGGCCGCCGTAGCGGCGCTCGCGCTTCTGGTATGCCACCACCGCTTCCAGCAGGTCGGTGCGCGTGAAGTCCGGCCATAGCGTTTCGGTGACGTACAGCTCCGCATAGGCGATCTGCCACAACAGAAAATTACTGATGCGCATTTCGCCCGACGTGCGGATCAGCAGGTCGGGGTCCGGGCACGAGGCCGTGTAGAGATTGGTGGCGATCAAGTCCTCGTCCATGCGGAGCGCTGCCAGCGAACCTTCCAGGCGCGCCATCTCCAGCACGGCATTCACCGCATCCACGATCTCTGCGCGGCCGCCGTAGTTAATCGCCAGGTTCACCAGCAAGCCGCGGTTGTTGGCGGTGGCTTCCACCGCCGCGTCCAGTTCGGTGCGAACCGTTGCCGGCAGCGCCTCCAATCGCCCGATGGCTTGCAGCCGAACGTCGTTCTTCTGCAACTCGGGCAACTCCTGTTTCAGGTAGTAACGCAGCAGCCTCCACAGGGTTTCCACTTCGTGACGGGGACGCTTCCAATTTTCGACCGAGAAGGCATAGAGGGTCAGCGCCTTCACGCCCAGCCGTGCGCAAGTTTCCACCGTCGAGCGCACCGGCCCAATGCCCGCCTTGTGGCCCGCCACGCGCGGCAGCATCCGCCGCTCGGCCCAGCGCCCGTTGCCGTCCATGATGATGGCGATGTGCTCCGGCAGCCGCGCCGGGTCGATGGCCTGCGCCAGATCCCAATCGCGATCTTCCGGCCGCAACGTGTCGAGAAGTGCCTTCATGCGAAACCCTAATGGTACAACACCATGTTATTGACAGACGCTGTGCCGCGCAAGGCGGGCAACCTGCGCTGCAGAATGGGCGGGGTGCACCGCGAAGACCTATCTGGCGGCGCCTTCTTCGACCGGATACCCCTGGTCGATCCAATCCGCCTTGAAGTTGTCCGGCACGTACAGCATACGCACGTGCGCAAAGCCCATCTGCCGCATCGATTCGAGGGCGGGGCGAATGTTCGGGCAGTGGTCCCACGGGCAGCATCCGCAATAGAGAACGATTTGGCCGTCACGCGGCAGTTTGGCCGCTACGGCCCGCAACAGTTCCAGTCCCCCGGGCCGGTTGGCCGGACCGGCGTAGATCGCGCCGGAAATGTGCTTGCTGCGATACAACACGTTTGGGCCGACCTGCAGAACCACGACCGCGTCCCGATGGGCCGCCATTTCGGCTGCCAATTCCTTAGGCTGAACCACGAACGAATCCGCCGCACATGTTCCGGCCATCACCATCAACGCTATGCACAGGGAACGTCGCATTCTTTCACTGTAGCGCCGGAGCGCCGCCTGTGAAACGCCAGCCCACTTTCGGGGGGCGCTGCGCATGGTCTAATAGAGGTTTCATGCATCGATCCCTAGGTCTGCCGTCGCTCCTGGCTTTGCTAGCCGCTTGCCTGCATGCCGCGCCGCCCGCACCCTCGCTGGCGATGGGCCGCGCCGCGCTGGAAGGGCTTCCGCTGCGGTTCGAGGCTAACCAGGGGCAGTGGAGTCCCGACGTTCGCTACCTGGCGCGCGGCGGCAGCGTGAAGGTTGCGCTTACCGACCGCGGACCCTCGCTCCGCCTGCCCGGAACCGGACGCGTGGACGTGGTGCTGGAAGGCGCGGGCCATCCGCGCATCGAACCTTTGGAACCGCTCGCGGCCCGCACCGATTACTTCATTGGCAATCGCTCCAACTGGCACACCGGCGTTGCCAGCTTTGGGCGCGTGCGTTATGCGCAGGTGTACCGGGGCATCGACGCGGTTTATTACGGAAACGATGGCCGGTTGGAATATGACTTTCTGCTGGCGCCGGGGGCCGACGCGGGAGCCATTCGCATGCGGTTCCGCGGTGCGGACCGGCTGCGGATTACGCCGGATGGCGATCTGGAAGTCGAGGCGGGCGGCGCCACCATCATCGAGAAGCGCCCCGCCGTGCGGCAGGGCGACGTCGCGATTGCGGGCCGATACGTCCTGGTGGCGCGCGATGTGGCCGCGTTCCGCGTGGGCCGCTACGATCGCAGCCGAGCGCTGGTGATCGATCCGCTGCTCGTTTACTCGACTTACATCGGCGGGACCGGCAATGACAAAGTGACCGCCGTACGGCTGACGTCGAACGGCTTGTTATATATCACCGGGTCCACCAACAGCAGCAACATGCCTTTTATCAACGGCGCCTACGCGAATGGCCTTCTCATCCCGACGGCGACTAATGTTTTCCTGGCTATTCTCGACACCACTGCGGCGGGCGGATATCAGCCGACTTATTTCGGTTATATCGGCGGATTCTATATCGACACGCCGCTGGCGATGGTGGTCGATGCGCAGGGCGACGTGTACATCACTGGGACCACCACTTCGACCAACTTCCCGATGATCGGTAACTCGATTCTGTCCACCTTTCCCGTCGCTGTCAGTGCCACGCCGGGAGTCAACACAACGAATTTGACGCAGACGTTCGTTATGGAATTGAACCCCGCGTTGTACGGCGAAGTTTCGCTGCTGTATTCCACGTTTCTCGGGGGCACGTTGGGCAACACTTATGGCAATGCCATCGATCTGGATCAGGCCGGCAATATCTATGTGGTAGGCACCACGCTGACCGGCGATTTTCCGGTAACCGGCAACGCTTATCAGAACACGCTCTGGGGCGGGCAGGATGCGTTTGTCATCGAGTTTAATACCGTGAGCGCCACGCCGATCTATTCGACGTTCCTGGGCGGAGAGATGGACGACGACGGGCGCGGCGTCGCGGTTGCATCCAACGGCCTGGTTTATATGACCGGGTCCACCGGGTCGACTGAGTTCCCGATGGCCGGTTACTCGTATCAGGGTAATCTGGCGGGTGGTTACGACGTGGTTCTTGCCGTGTTGGACCCCACTCAGTTCGGAACCGAATCGCTGGTTTATGCCACTTATCTCGGCGGCTCTGGCAGCGAGGAAGTGCGCGGGATGGCGGTGGACGCGAACGGCAACGTTCTGCTAACCGGCTACACGCTGTCGACCGATTTTCCGGTGACGCCGGATGCGGCGCAGCCGGCGAACGGTGGGAACGCCGATATTTTCGTTGCCGTGGTGAACCCGTTCACCCCGCAGTTCTTGCTCTACTCGACTTACCTGGGCGGTTCGGATGCCGAAGTCGGTTACGGCATTGGCGCCGATGCCCAGAATAACGTCTACGTCACCGGCTACACGCTCTCGAGCGATCTCCCGACCACGCCCAACGCGCCCCAGACCGCTTATCCGGGCGGCGTCGATATCGTCGCGGCCAAGGTGATCCCTCACGTGGCTGGCCCCAACGGATTCGGCTATGTCACTTACTTCGGCGGAGCGAGCATTAGCAGCGGACAGGCGCTGGCGGTAGCGCCGGACGGCACGCTCTATTTCGCCGGCTTCACCGGAGGCGGTATTACCACCACCAGCGACGCCGCGCAAGGCGCCTATGGCGGCGGCGTTACCGACGGCTTCCTGGTCGTTTTCGCGCCGTAGCCGGTGGGCGTGTGGAAAGCAACATTGCCCCGTTGTTCAATCGTGCTATGATTCTTATGGACTTCGCTCCGGCGTCCGCGGCTATTCCTGCCTGACGCGATTTACCCTGATCAATGAATTTACGCTCTCTGTTCAGCTTGTTTTCTTCGGATCTCGCCATCGATTTGGGCACGGCGAACACCCTGGTTTATGCCCATGGTAAGGGCATCGTTGTCAACGAGCCATCCATCGTCGCCATCAACAAATCGACCGGCGAAGTGGAGGCGGTCGGCAAGGAAGCTAAGGAGATGCTGGGCCGCACGCCGGGCAACATCGTGGCCATCAAGCCCATGAAGGACGGCGTGATCGCCGATTTCAAGGTCACTGAGCGCATGCTGAATTACTTCATTCAGAAAGCGCATGGCCGCAAAATGTTGGTGCATCCCCGCATCGTGATCGGGGTGCCCAGCGAAATTACGCAGGTGGAAAAGCGCGCGGTGATGGATTCGGCGTATCGCGCCAAGGCCAGCGAGGTGCATCTGGTGGAGCAGGCCATGGTGGCCGCCATCGGGGCCGGACTGCCGATTACAGAACCTTCCGGCAACATGGTGGTCGATATCGGTGGCGGCACTACCGATGTCGCTGTCATTTCGCTTTCCGGCATCGTATATTCGCGCTCGGTGCGCGTGGCGGGCAACGAGATGGACGACGCCGTCATGCAGTATCTCAAACGCAAATACAACCTGCTGATTGGCGAACGCACGGCGGAAGCCATCAAGATCGAAGTCGGTTCCGCCTTCCCGCTGGACAAACCCCTGACCATGGAGATCAAGGGACGCAACCTGATCGAGGGTGTGCCGCGTACCATCACCGTGAACGACACCGAAATTCGCGAAGCGCTTTCCGAATGCGTGGCCACCATCGTCAACGCCATTCGGGTGGCGCTCGAACGCACCCCGCCCGAGCTCAGCGCCGACATCAGCGACCGCGGCATCGTGCTCACCGGCGGCGGCGCCATGCTGAAGAACCTGGACAAGCGGATCCGCGAGGAAACCGGCCTGCCGGTTTCGATCGCCGACGATCCGCTGGCGTCGGTGGTGCTGGGCACCGGCCGCATGCTCAGCGATTTCCGGCTGCTGCGTAAGATTTCGATAGACTAAAAGGGGCGCCGCCCCGCGCGTATGGAGTCGTTCGTAAACCGTTACCGCAACCTCACCATCCTCCTGCTGGTGATCTTCGCGCAGTTTCTACTGCTGGCGGTGCAGGTGAAGAACGATCAGGACGTGCGGATTATCCGCATGTGGACGGTGACCGCCGTCACTCCCTTCGCGCGCGTGGTGGAGTTGCTGCGCGGCGGTAGCGTCGGCTTCATCCGCAACTACATCCTCCTGCACGACGAAGACGCCGAAAACCGCCGGCTTCGAGACCAGGTGGGCCACCTCAAGCTGGAGAACATCTTTCTCAAGAATGAACTGAACACGGCCGAACGCGCCAAGGCGCTCGGCGTGTTTCAGGCGCGAATTCCTTCCAAGACGCTGGCCGCCACCGTGATCGGCACCGGCGCCGGCTCCAACGCCAAGGTGGTCTATGTCGACGCCGGAAGCACGGGCGGTGTCGAGCGCGGTATGGCCGTGGTGACGCCGGACGGCATCGTCGGTAAAGTGATTGCCGCCTACCCGACGGCTTCGGAGATTCTGCTGGCCACCGATTCCGATTTCGCCGCTGGCGTGATGAGCCCGGACGGCGCCGTCCGCGGCACCTTGAAAGGACAGGGAACCCCTCTACTGAAAGTCGATTATGTGCCCATTCAAGAGAAGGTGCAGGTAGGGGAATGGTTCTACACTTCGGGCGACGACCGCATCTTTCCCCGCGGCTTTCCGGTCGGCGTGGTGCGGAGCGTGCGCGACGCGCAGCCATTCAAGGAGATCCTGCTCGATCCGGTGGGCTTGCAACGCGGCCTCGAAGACGTCCTGATTATTACCCAGGGCGTGCACCAGGACATCCCGCCGACCCCCGTCGCCGATCAGCCGGTGTATATCGCGCCGCCGCCGCCGGATGAGTCGAAACCCGCGGCGCCTGCTGCCGCCGGTGCCGCGCCGCCGATTACCGAAGCCGACAAGCTGCGCCTGGAGTATCAGGCTTCCGGCGACGCCCAGGGCCACAAATTCGGCTCCGGGGAGTCCGGCCCACCCAATTTCAACGACATCACCACTACGTTGCCGAAGCCTCTTCCGCCGGCTGCCGTTGTGCCAGCCAGTGCGGGTGCCACGCCTCCCGCCGGCGCCACTACCAAGCCCGCCGAATCCACCCGCCATTCCAACCAGGCCAATGGCGAGCCGACTGGGAGCACAAAGCGATAATGGCTTACTCCTCCGGGCGGATGCTGCTCAGCCAGAGCGATGGTCCGGTCTCGCGTTTTCGCGCCTGGGTCTTCATCGTCATTCCGCTGCTGGCCATCCTTTTTCAGGTTTACGTTCCGCAGTTCTTTCACTTCCTCGACTTTCTGGACATGCCGCTGCTGGTAGTGGTGTATTTGTCGCTGACGCAGCGGAGCCAGGTCGCCGGCCTTTTCACCGGAGCCCTGATCGGTCTTGCCCAAGACTCGCTCTCCAAGAACCCACTCGGCATGTTCGGCATCTGCAAGACTCTGGTGGGCTATTTCGCCGCATCGGTTGGCGTGCACTTCAACGTGGAGAACACCTTCATCCGGCTGCTGCTGTCGTTCTTCTTCTACTTCTTCCACCAGTGTCTTTATTGGGTGATGCAGCGGATGCTGCTCGCCCAACAGCCGCCTTTCGATTACCGGAGCTGGCTCCTGTTCGGTGCGCTGAACGCAGTGGTCGGAGCGTCGCTGTTCCACTTCCTGGACAAGCTCCGCGCAACGGTCTGACACTCGCCGCATCCTGGCCGATCGCGCTAGACTTTAAAGTGCTCCGATGCCCACGCGCACCGACCCTCTGCGAATCGTCCTGCAAGTCCTGCTCTATTTGGCGCTGTATTATCTGGCGTTGATCTCGCTGGCGACGGTGTTCCAATGGCTGGGCGTGTATCTGTTGGGTCTGACGGCCCCAATACTGCTCGCGGCGGCGTTGGCCAACTCGATTTCGTTGCGCATCCACCATGGTTACCGGCTCTGGGACGCGGGGCTCTGGTGGCGCCGCGCTTCGGCCGTCAATCTGGCGCTGGGTCTGGCAGGCGGCGTAGCGGCCGCGTGCCTGGTGCTGGCGCCGCCGCTGGTGGTGGGGGCCGCCCGTATGGAGGCCACGCCGGCCGAGCCGGGCTCCTGGAGCGGAGTTCTGTACCTCGCCATCGTGCTGGCCATTGGCGCGGCTGGGGAAGAGCTTCTCTTTCGCGGCTACGGCTTTCAAGTGCTGCTCGGCGCCATCGGGCCTTTCGCCACCATCCTTCCCATTGGCGTGGTGTTCGCCCTGCTGCACGGCGCCAACCCGCACGCGACCGCATTCGGCATCGTCAACACGGCCGGGTTTGGCATCCTGTTCGGTTACGCTTACTGGCGCAGCCGCGATTTGTGGTTGCCGATTGGTCTTCACTTTGGATGGAACATCACACTGCCGTTGTTCGGCGTGAATCTCAGCGGGCTTACAATGAAGGTGACGGGCCACACGATGGTGTGGTCTGTGGGCAAGCTGTGGAGCGGCGGCGAATACGGTCCAGAAGCCAGTGTACTAACCTCCGTCGCGCTGGTGGCGCTGTGGGTTTTCATTTCGAAAGCGCCGGTGAGCCGGCAAGCCTCGCCGATCGAGGGGCCGCCGGCGGAAGATATTGTATGCGAATCGTCGCGGCCCTTGGCATCCTGACGCTGGCGCCCGCGCTGGGCGCAGCCGACAAGCTCACTTGGCAGGATCGCGTCGAGATCGCGCGCGGGCTCGATTTTGAATATGCCAACGTCAAGGTGCTGCTGCCGCGTTCCCGCAAGCCGCTAGAATTCAACGCGGATGGCACCTGGGATAAGGCCGCCTGGGCGGCCGTCGCCACCCATGCCGACCCCGCCGCGCGCGAGGGCGACCTGGTGCAGATCACCAGGGTGACGATCGAATCCGACCGCCTCCTGCTCGACATCAACGGCGGTTTCACGGGCGGCCGCCACTGGTACAGCAATGCGCAGATCGGCGCCGGCCCTTCCACCAATCCCTCGATGACCCCCATCGCCCAGGGCGATTCCAACGCCAAGGGCGGAACCTATCTGGTACTGCTGTTTCACAAGCCGCTCGAGCCGATTAAGGCGTCCGAGGTGAAGAAGATGCTGGCGCCGGTGCTGGATTTCGAAAAGCACAGCGCCACCGAGATCTATGCCGAGACCTTGACGCCGGAGGTGAAGACGGCCATCCAGGAGAAACGCGCGCTCGAAGGCATGACCCGCGACCAGGTGATTCTCGCGCTGGGCCGCCCCGCCCACAAGTCGCGCGAAACCACCGATGGCGTGGAACTGGAAGATTGGGTCTACGGCCTCCCGCCCGGCAGAATCACCTTCGTCACTTTCAAGGGCGACAAAGTTGTGAAAGTGAAAGAGGAGTTCGCCGGTCTAGGTACCATCGCCCGCGAACCGCAGGAGTAGGGCTGCGCAGCGCTTCGACCGGGACCCGCAACCCGGTTCGGCGGTTCGAGTCGCAGGGTATTGCTTCTCGGATATGCCGGTGCGCCGAGCGGCCGGTTACGTAGTTCCCCACACGAGAATACGGCGATTGATCCGGTCTTGCTAAGACGAATCCGCTCTCACTGAATCGCTGCCCCGGTGCGATGAGACAACCAAGACAGCGACATGAGACCAAAACGCATCCTCTTGCAATCCGCCCTGTTATCGGGCTTGCTCTGCACATCCGCCACCAGCCAGCCATTGACCCGTTTGGGACCTCTGCACCACCCGGCGAGCGCCGCGATCGAGTTGCCCGCGGCCATGCCGGCCAGCTTCCGACTCGGCGTTTCCACGCCGGCCCCGATCCAGCTCGGCACAGTGCGGCAAGCGGAACTGGACGCGGTGGTGCGTCAGCCGCAATTGCCGATGATGGGGATCGAGCGGTCGGTCGATGCCGCGGCGCAGACCGCCGGGGAATGGCTGGCGCTGGACGACGGCAAAGCTGTGTGGAGAATGGCGATTCAATCCGGTGGCGCCTCCGGCGTGCGGGTTCACTTTCACGATTTCGCGGTAGGCAGTGGCTCCGTCTGGGTGTACAGCGAGGACCGCAGCCAGGTTTTCGGACCCTACACGGGCTCCGGGATCGATGGTAGCGGAGACTTCTGGAGCCACGCCGTTTTTGCCGACACGGCAGTCGTCGAGTACCTGGCGGACCAGTGGACGGATACGGTTCCTTTCTCGGTCACGCGGATCGCTCACTTGATGGCCTCCGAGCAGACCATGTCGGCTGGCACTTGCGAGCTCGATGTGAGTTGTTACTCGCCCTGGGGCTCGATTTCGAACGGCGTTGGGATGTACATTTTCGAGAGCGCTGGCGCCAGTTACTCCTGTTCCGGATCCCTGGTCAATGACAGCAACAACGACGCCAAGCCATATTTCCTCACCGCCGATCACTGCATATCGACCCAAGCTATGGCGCAGACGGTCGAAGTGTTCTGGAAATACCAGACTTCCACCTGCAACGGGACGCTGCCCAGCTTATCGAGCGTGCCAACCAGTTTGGGCGCGACCTATCTGGCCAGCGCTCCTATTCAGAGCGGCGACTTCAGCCTGATGCTCCTGAGCTATTTGCCGAACTCCAGCCTGACGTTTTACGGCTGGAATGCAAGCTCGACCGCGCTGGCGATGGGGGCCCCGGTGGTCGGAATGCACCATCCGGAGGCCGATTACACGCGGGTCGTGTTCGGGGAGCGCACGGCGGACGCCACGATTCAAGTGGGGACCGGTGCCGCACCGGCCAGCATGTTCTACCAGATCCAGGCTACCGCGGGCGTCATCGAGCCTGGCTCTTCAGGCTCGCCCCTGTTCCTGCCGGACGAATTGATCGTCGGAACCTTGACATATGGCCCGTCCGGCAATGCGTGTTCGATCAGTCCATTCACCGCGGGTTATGCCCGGTTCGCGGTCGCCTATCCGAGCTTGAGCCAATATCTCTCACCCGTACCCACGCCTGCCGTGACGGTGACCCCGTCGCCGGCGTCAGTCGGTGTGAGTTGGACCGTTGGGTCTGCCGCTCCTTCGGCGCAGAGCATTCAGTTGAGCACCACGTCGACGGCCGCTGTGTCACTCACCGCTGCGGCGAGCCAATCGTGGATTGGGCTTTCGGCGGTCAGCTTGAGCGTGAGCGCATCGAAGAGTGCGAGCTTGTCGGTGACCGTGAGCACAACATCCTTCAGCGCGGCCGGGACGTATAGCGGCACCATTACTTTGAGTGGGATGGGTGTGAGCGTCTCCATCCCCGTGCAGGTGACCGTCGCCGCCGCCGCTGTGGTGGCCGTGGTGCCGGCTCCGTCCCCTCTCACCGTGAATTGGACAATTGGGGCGGCCGTTCCCGCCGTGCAAACCATTCAATTGAGCACCGCGTCAACGGCGGCTGTGTCACTCACCGCAAAGGCGAGCCAATCGTGGATCGGACTGTCGGCAAGCAGTCTGAGTGCCAGCGCCTCGAAGCCCGGCAGCTTATCGGTAACGCTGAACACCGCATCGTTCACTACGGCGGCCGTGTACACCGGCACCATAGCGTTGACGGGTACGGGCGTATCCGTCTCCATCACGGTGCAAGTGAATGTTGCCGCGGCGCCCGTGGTGAACGTGACGTCCACGCCGGCGTCTCTCACCGCGAGTTGGACCATCGGGGCTGCGGCCCCGGCGGCGCAAACCATTCAATTGAGCACCACGTCGACTGCGGCGATGTCGCTCACGGCCAGCGCCAGCCAATTGTGGATCGGGCTTTCGGCCGCCAATTTGAGTGTGAGCCACTCCCAACCGGCCACCTTGTCAGTCGCCTTGAACACGGCGTCCTTTACCACCGCTGGACCGTACAGCGCCACCATCCAGGTAACCGGCACCGGCGTCTCCCTCTCAATTCCGGTAAGCGTGACGGTTAGCCCCGCGCCGACGGCGGTGACTGGCGGCCAGGCGACGGTGATTCCGCTGGTCGAAGATGGCAGCGGCGTCGTCACCAGTTTCACTCTGCTGAACCCATACGCATCGCCGACAGTGGCTTCACTCGCGTTTTTCTCGGGGTCGGGCGTGCCCGTCTCCATTGCCACCGGGACGGCTGCCGCCACTTCGTGGCAGAATGTGACGATTCCCGCATACGGCACAGCAACTATCGCCACCACCGGCAGCTCCAGCCCGCAAAAGCAAGGCTTTGCCATCGTCGAGACTGGCGATGCAACCAAACGCTTGCCGGCCGTGGCCCAGGTTGGGGCGGACCTTGTCGCACCGTCGGTAGCCATGACGCCGCCGTTTGTCGTACCGTTCGACGCCACTTCCACCGCCGCCACCACCCTCTATGTCTTCAATCCGGCGACGGCCGGCTCGGTTACGCTGGGCCTGACGATCTACAACAGCGCGGGGACCACGCTCGGCTCCGGCAATATCGTCGTACCGGCACAGCAGCAAGGCACCGTCACGATGTCGAAAAGTGCGGCGGTTTTCGCGGGGCAGAAGGGAACGCTGTCCGTCACAGGGTCTGCCCCGGTTTGGAGCATGGGGGTCCGCGTCGATGGCGGCGGCCGCATCGACATGGTCCCTCCCGAGTTCAATTGACCTGTGGAGCATGGTGTGCGGCGTGCCGGAACTGGCAGTCTCGATACTGGTGGAATCCGCGCCGGCCCGACGGAACAAAAATGGGATCGCAACTCCCTGCTAGAATTGCCGTAGTGCGCCCGTAGCTCAGCTGGATAGAGCGGCTGGCTTCGAACCAGTAGGCCGGGGGTTCGAGTCCCTCCGGGCGCACCAGTAACATATTTATTTGTCAGTTTGTTACGGCACGCTTGCTGCACGCACCGTCGGGCAGGTCTAGCTGAGTGTGCCCAGAACTGTGCCGACCCTTTACCACGCGAGCCTTTTCCATCGCGGCGAGGATTGTCTGCTCTTGCGGGTGAACGTATCGCTTCGTGGTGTTCATATCCCGGTGTCCCGCGAGGTACGCGAGTGTCCACGGGTCCACGTGTGGCGCCCAACGCGTGAGGCAGGTATGCCGAAGTGTATACAACTCGAAGCTCGCGAAACAGCGTTTGGGATCGCTCGTCTTTTCCCGAAGCATCCGGGTGGCCTCGGAAACCGCCGTCGCGTGCTGCCTCTTGAGGCTCGAAGGCTCGATATGGCCACTCATGGTTGGAGCCGGAAATACCCATTCGCCATCGTCCGGCTTCGAGAGACGCATCTCCAAGATGGCCTGCACGTACGGTGTCATCGGAATGCGTCGGCGGGCATTGTTTGTCTTTCCGAAATGAATCTCCAACTTTCCGCCAAGGACGTTCTCTGGACGGAGCCGGAAGCATTCCTCCGGCCGCAACCCGCAATCCAGCAGAATGCGCGCCACATCTGCCAGGAGGCGCGGGTCGGTGTGCTGCTCCATCGCCTCGGAGTTCGCCGCACGGAAGTACAGAAGTTCCTCCTCGGGGGTCAGCACGCGTTCGCGGTGATTTTCGCCCGGAACCATCTTCACCGTCGGGAGCGCCCTTTCAACTTTGTTCCACTCCCCGGCTAGGTGGAACATCCGCCGCAGCGCCTGTAGCTCTCGGTTGACGCTCGATACTTGAAGCCCGCATTCCTGCCGCTTCGCAACAAATCCACCGATGGTTTCGGTAGTGATCGAATCGAGCCGGGTGTCCGCGAGGTTCTCAAATCCCAGCAGGCTTTTGATGTCGTACTCATAGTACTTGAGCGTCTTCGGCTTTGCCGCGCATGTCGATCTCACAAATGGCAGGAAATCAGTTTCCGCAAACTCCCGCAGTGTGGGTGCCGGCTTGGAGTGAACCCCAAAACTGAGACAGCGAGTTAAGGGAACAAATACATTGAATGGAGTGAGGAATGGATTTGTCCCGAGCTGTTTACAGTCGCGATCTGAAGATCGCCGCCATGCGCG
>Ga0181529_10000486_pt1 | contig 57523 bp, 46 predicted proteins | sample PEATcosm2014_Bin_36_FD_119763 | JGI IMG/M metagenome (GOLD analysis project Ga0181529, IMG submission 119763) | Peatland microbial communities from MTU Mesocosm Facility, Houghton, MI, USA - PEATcosm2014_Bin10_30_metaG | ecosystem: Environmental > Terrestrial > Soil > Wetlands > Peat | place...
CATTACTACCTTCACAATTGGCTGCTCTACGGGAGTCCGTTTTACCCGTTCCAGATCAATTTCGTTTTCGTTCACCTGCCAGGGGTAGCCGACCTTTCCGGCACCTCGATTCTGTACAACCTGCGCAACCCCGGCGTGTGGCGCGCCTTCTTCTTTCCCGCTGGCGGCATCTCGTCCCTTGGCGTCCTGTTTCCGCCGACGTTGGCCGCCGCGCTGGGCATCAGCGTGTGGTTGGTAGCGTGGCGCACGCTCTCAAGCGTGCCGCATCCCGACTCGTCGGGATGCATGGCGGACACCAGCAGTCTCCGCCATCTCCCGCCGGGCGTCGTCAGGAGTGGCGACGCGGCACGCACGAGTGCGTACGCCACGCTCCCCTGGGCCGCGGCCCTTTTGCTCGCCGGGTGGTTCCTGTATTTTCGTTCGGTCTACAGCGCCGGCACGGTTCCCGGCGACATCGGTTTCGTCCTCGGTCTGAATACCATTCGCTACGTCATCGGCGTGCTGGCGGTGAGCGAACTCCTGCTGGTGGCGCTGCTCTGGCGATTCCCGCGCCTTGCCCTGTCCCTGGTGGTCTTGAACGCCGCCAGCCGCGCGGCCATTCTGTACGCCAAACTTCCGCTGGGCGACTTCCCCGTCGCCACCGTGGTCGCCGTATCGGTCGCGGTCTGCGCGGTTTTTCTGGTCCTGGCGCGGTACAGGTTGGCGGCCGCTCTGGCCGCGACGCTGGCTCTGGTAGTGGGCGGGCCGTTTATCGTGGAGCGGAACCGCGCCCAGTGGCTGACTGCGTGGGCGGACTTGAAACCCGCGCTCGCGGCGGCCCGCGCCGATTCGCTGGGCTTGCTGGTCTACGACGATTGGGGCTACTTCGCGGGACACATCTTTGCGGCCGGGAATCCAGTTCATCCCGCCGTCCGAGCCCTGTTTCCCGCAGATCTCGACGCGCTGCCCTCTTCGGCGCGTCCCCGCTATCTGGCCGCCCTGCCCACGCCCGCGTCGGCCGCCGCGGCTGCACGGCGCCTCCGCCAGGCGCCCGACTTCGTGCGCTGGGGCTATACCATCGCCGCCGTTTCCGGATTGGGGGTCCTGCTGGAACGGACCTTGCCGCCCATCTCCGTTGCGGCGGGCACCAGCTTCGACGCCTGGTACGCTCCTCCGGGAACCGTCGCGATTTCGGGAATGCCGGTACTTTCCGGTCACGTGCTCCGCAACGGCGACATCGTCGCCGAGCCATCGGGCGGCCTGGTGCGGCTCGATCCGCAGGGACGCCAGCCGCTTCAACCCGCTCCGGGCGTGGCGATCCGCCTGCGAAATTGTGGGGACCTCGATTCCGGACGCCCCTCCGGCGCCGTCTACCAGTGGGAATCCGGCCGCTGGATGCTGGCTGAGGCGCCCTCCACGGCCGAGCGAAAGCTGCCGTCGCCGTCCTGGTATACCAGCATGTCCGATGGCGGCCACTTCGTCCAGGAGTTGCTGGCCGACGGGCCCACGCCCTTTGTCCGCTTGCGCGCCGAAAGCGACGCCCGCTGGCTGATCTATTCCGCGGCGTATCCGGACCGGCTGCCCGACGGCGTTCCCGTCACCGTGCGTGCCGTGGTGCGCTGTCCGCGCGGCTGCTCGCTCTCCACCGCGGGCCATACGCCGGAACTGGACCGGCCCGTTCGGTCGGACGATTGGACCCCCGTGAACCTGAATTTCGCCTTTCAAAGCAACGGCCGGCCACAGCATTACGCCGTCGGGATGGCGGCCTGTCACCGCGGCGACTGGTTCGATTTGCGGAGTTTCGAGCTGCGCATCGGTGTTTTCCCGTATGAATGAGGGATTTTTCCGCTAGAATGGAGAAGAACAGACGTTCTCCCTAGTACTGTGATCCTGCCTCCGTCCGACCCAAATTTCGAGCAACGGCTAACCGATAAGCCCCCCCTGCGCGACGATACCCGGTTTGCGGCGGGGAAAATTGCGGTGTTTCAATACACCACGGTGGGAATTTTCCTGTTTCTGATTTCCGGCTTCTGGAGGCTCCAGGTACAGAACCCGCAGTTCTACCAGGGGAAAGCCGAGCAGAACCGCATCAAGAGCGTTCCGCTGCTGGCCCCGCGCGGCCGCATCCTCGACCGCGATGGCCGCGTCATCGTGGATAACCACGCGTCCTACGCTCTCGACCTGTTGCGCGAGAACCTCAATGAAGACCACCTCAAGCCCATCGCCCAGGGTTTGGATCTGGACTATGACGCCCTCCTGAAGCAGGTGCACCGCTACAAGAAGGAGCCCAAGTACGTCCCCATTCGTCTGAAGGAAGAGCTTTCGCCGGCCGATCTGGCGTTCGTCGCCTCGCACCGCGATTTTTTCCCGGAACTGGACCTCATCGAAGCCCAGCGCCGCCTCTATCCGCAGGACGGCATGATGGCCCACGTCATCGGGTATACCGCCCAGATAACCGACGCGCAGCTCGATATGCCGGAATTCGCCAAGTGCCTGGCTAGCGACATGGTCGGGCAGACCGGGATCGAGCGGGAGTACAACGACACCCTGATGGGGGTCAACGGCCAGCGGCAGGTGGTGGTCAACAATCGCGGAATTGTGCAGGGGAGTCCGCTGGCGAACAAGGATTATATTGCGGGCAAGGATCTGCAACTCACTATCGACCTGGACCTGCAAGCCGTGGCCGAGCTTTCCCTCGAAGACAAGATTGGCGCCGTGGTGGCGCTCGATCCACGCTCGGGCGAGGTCCTCGCCATGGCCAGCCGTCCCACCTTCGATTCCAACAAGTTCGCCGCGGGTATCAAGTCTCGAGATTGGAAGGCCATTCAAGACAACCCCGACCATCCCCTGCTGAACCGCGCCATCCAGGCGCAATTCGCTCCGGGTTCGACATTCAAACCGATTGTGGCGCTGGCGGCGCTTGAAACCGGCACCATCACCGATCAATTCTCGGTGCACTGCGCGGGGAGTGTGACGCTCTACGGGCACGTTTACCATTGCATGCGCCATACCGGCCATGGGACTCTGCAATTGCATTCGGCGATCGTGCAGTCCTGCGATTCGTATTTCTATGTGCTCGGCGACAAGTTGGGAATCGACAATCTGTCGCATTATGCCGACATGGTGGGGCTCGGAAAGGTAAGCGGCGTCGATTTGCCGCAGGAGAAGGCCGGTTTGGTGCCGTCCCGCGAATGGGCCACGCGATTCCGGCACGAAAAGTGGTACGCCGGTGAAACTCCCTCGGTGGCGGTGGGACAAGCCGCATTGACGGTGACGCCCCTGCAACTGGCGCGCGCCATTGGCGGCATCGCCGTGGGCGGCATTTGGCATCATCCGCACCTGTTGCAATCGCTCGGGCAGACGGAGCGGCCATTTCGCGCCGATCTGGACCCGGACAACCTCAAGACCGTGATCGATGGTATGTATGGGGTGGTGAACGAAGGCGGTACCGGCGGCTTGGCCCGCTTGGCCAACATCGAAGTTTGCGGCAAGACCGGCACGGCGCAATTGAATTCCATGGACTACGCCAAAGCCCACGCGGGGGACACCAGCAAGGACATTCGGGACAACGCATGGTTTGTCGGTTTCGCTCCCCGCGTCGATCCGGAAATTGTGGTGGTGGCGCTGGTGGAGCACGGCGTACATGGCGCCAATGAGGCGCCCATCGTGCGCGACGTGATCAAAGCCTACTTCGATAAGAAAGTCCGCGTCCAGGCGCTGAAACAGCAGCAAACCGCCATCGCCTCCAAGACTTCATCGCTGAGCACCATGGGATTGCCGACCGGAGCGCCGCAAGCCGCGCCACAAGTATCGCCACAAGCGGTGCCGGCGGGGGTGGACCGCTAGCCGTGCAATATCTTTCCCTGCGCGACATCGATTGGACCCTGGTGATCATCGTGCTGATCATCTGTGCCGTCGGGGTGGTGCAGATCTACAGCGCCACGCTGGGAACCGATACGCATAGTTCCTGGTGGAAGCAGATGTTGTACGTGCTCGGCGGCATATTTCTGATGTGGGTGGTGCTGTCGGTGGACTATCACACGTGGCTGCACCACGTGCCCATCATGTACATTCTCTCGGTGGTGGCGCTGTTGGGCACCGCCGTGGTGGGAGAGGCGGCGTTCGGCTCCACGCGGTGGATTCCGTTGCCCGGCGGCATTCACTTACAGGTATCGGAATTCGTCAAGCCGGTGATAATATTGTTGGTAGCCCGCTATCTGACCGAATTGAAGTCGGACGAGTTGGAAATCCGGGAAATGCTGATCCTGTTGGTTCTGGTCTTGATTCCAGCGGGTTTGGTGTTGAAGCAGCCGGATTTGGGAACGGCGCTTACGTACTTCGCCGTCCTGGTGGTGGGCGCATTTCTGGGAGGACTGAATTGGAAGTATATCGCCGCCGTTCTAGTGGTGGCGGTGTTGGTGCTTCCAGTCACGTGGACTTTCGTTCTTCAGGATTACCAGAAGCAGCGGTGGATCAGTTTTCTGGATCCCGAGTTGGATCCCAAGGGTAAGGGCTACCAGTTGATTCAATCGGAGATCGCCATCGGCTCCGGTGGAATGCTGGGTAAGGGAGTGACCCAGGGGACTCAGGCGAAACTTCGGTTTCTGCCGGTTCCGTACAAAGATTTCGTGTTTGCGGCTTTTGCCGAAGAGCAGGGATTCGTTGGCGTGGTATTTGTGTTGTCGTTGTATTTTGTGATGATCATGCGCATCGTCCAGAATGCGCAGACGGCGTCCGAACGATCGGGGATGTACATTTGTATGGGTGTGGCTGCATTATTGTTGTCGCACATCCTGATCAATGTAGGGATGGTGGCGGGGCTGATGCCGGTGACCGGCATCCCGCTCCCCTTCATGAGCGCCGGTGGTTCCAGTGTCTGGTCGAATTTTTTGGCGCTGGGGCTGGTCAGTAATGTCCGCCTCAGAAGGTTTGTAAATTAGCCGGCGGCCCGGAAATACGTTCCGGGTAGCCGCTCAAATGAAGTTTATCGGGAGCCGGTAGAGACCCGCGGGATGGTTTGGCGTTCGAGCGCTCCACCCGTCGCGGAACGGTGTGGTTCCCGGCCGGATGGTGTTTGAGAGATGTGACTCCGCCTCCGGCCAGCGTGAGCTTTCAGCAGGAACGGCTTCGTTCCTCCGCAGGTGGAGGAGCGTCGAAGGCCACGCAAGGCGCCCCTTTTCCCGTTTGGTCTCGCCCGAGTTTCCGGGGAGGCAGCGGATGTCAAAAGAGTTGGTAGTTTCGGCCAATCGGCACGAAACACGCGTGGCGATCGTCGAAGACGATCAAGTGGTGGAGATCTACCACCAGCGGGAAAACGAGTACTCGCTGGCCGGCAGCATCCACAAAGGCAGGGTCACCCGCGTCTTGCCCGGCATGCAATCGGCATTTGTCGATATCGGGCTGGATCGCGATGCGTTCCTGTACGTTTCCGATTTCTTCGAGGATAACGAAGAGTACGACAAGATCGTGACCAGCGTCGAGGAAAAGGTTCTCAAGCTGGATCGCACCCCTGGCGCGTCGGCGCCGGTCCCCGCAGATCCCAATGGGGAAGCGGCCACTACCCCGGAGCCCGGGTTGTCCGCCGCCGGCGATGCCGCCGCCCCCGGATCTTCCGAGCCCATTCCCGTAACCTCGACATCCGCCCCGATCAGCGCGCCCGCCGGCAACGCCGGTGTGGACCCTCGCCGCGATGGACGTGGCGACGACCGTCGCGGCGGCCGCCGTTCGCGCCGGCGCCGTGGACAGAAGGGCGGCGGCCGCGGCCTGCCCGATTCGAAATATTACTCGCCGCGTCCCGAAGGCGAAACCCCCAGGGAGCCGGCTCCCCGCACGCAAGAGTCCTTCGTAGCGCCTCCTCCGGCCGCTGAAACGGAGACGGACGCCTCGGATTTCCTGGTTCTTCCGGGCGAATCTCTGGCTAAACACAACCGCGCCGACGACACCGATTCCCCTCCGGATACCCACGTGGAATCGCCCGAAGCCGAAGCATTGCCCGAGCCTGAGCCCCAGCCGGAAGCTGTCGCCGCGCCGGCCGCCGAACCCGAACCCGCGGCCGAACCCGAACCCGAACCCGAACCGCCGGCAGTCCTGGTGGAGCCGCCTGTGGCCGTCGCTGCGCCGGCTCCCATCGTGGAACCGGAAGTCCTCGCGGTACCCGAAGCGGCCGCTCCCGTCGCTGCGGAAGTAGCCGTCGCCGAAGTCGAAGCCCCGGAAGAAATGGAACTCCCCGCCGCCGACGCGGCTGAACCGGATTTCGCCGAGGACTCCGCGGAGAACCCCGCCAGCGAATCCGAACTGGCGGAAGCCTTGGTCGATGCCATGGAATCGCCGGAGGACGAGCCTGCCGAAGGAGCCGACGGGGAACAGCCCACCGCAGAGGACGAAGGTCCCGAACCGGCCCGGATTCCCACCAGCTTGACGGCTACGCTGCGCGAGCAGGGTCCGCGGTATCTTCATCGTGTCTCGCGGCGGATGCGGCGCAAAGGCGGCCGCGGTCCGCTGCCCGAAGGCGGCCGTCCGCAGCATGAAGGCGGCCGTCCACAGCATGACCCGCGCGTTTCGGAACCTTCGCAGCGCGCGCCGGAACAGCGTACTGTCGCCGCGCCCCGTACCGCTCCGGAAAGCCGTCCTCCGTTGGCCTCCATCAGCGATCTGCTGAAGGAAGGGCAGGAGATCATCGTCCAGATCGCCAAGGAACCGCTGGGCCAGAAGGGCGCGCGCATCACCTCGCATATCGCCCTGCCGGGCCGCTTCCTGGTCTATATGCCCACTGTCGATCATATCGGCGTGTCGCGCAAGATTCCCTCCGACGAAGAGCGCCTCCGCTTGAAACGGATTCTACAGACCCACCGCACCGGGATTCCGGGCGGCTACATCGTGCGCACGGCCGGCGAAGGCCGCACCGAAGAAGAGTTGCGCGCCGACATGATGTTCCTCTACAACCTCTGGCTGGACATGCGCCAGAAGGCCGAGCGGAAGCCCGCGCCCCTGCTGGTCCACCACGACCTGAATGTGGTGGAGCGGATTCTGCGCGATCAGGTCAGCTCCGCGTTCAAGAGCATCTGGGTGGATAACGAGGAGATTTACGAGAGCGTGCTGCGGTTTGTGCAACGCTTCCAGCCGTTGCTGGTGAGCCGCGTCAAGATGTACACCCGTCCCACGCCGATCTTCGACGAGTTCGGCATCACGGCTGAGCTGGAGAAGGCCCTGCGGCCCAAGGTTTGGCTGAAGTCGGGCGGCTACATTGTCATCAACCAGACCGAGGCGCTGGTGGCCATCGATATCAATACAGGGAAGTACGTCGGCAAGTCGAACCGCCTGGAAGACACCATCGTCAAGACCAACACCGACGCCATCCGCGAAATTGTGCGCCAGATTCGCCTGCGCGATTTGGGCGGCATCATCGTGGTGGACTTCATCGACATGGACGAGCGCAAGAATCGCCAGAAGGTGATGCAGGCGCTCGAGGAGGCCATGCGCGCCGATCGCGCGCCGAACAAGATTCTGCAGTTCAACGATTTCGGCCTGGTGGCCATCACCCGCAAGCGCGTCAAACAGAGTCTGGAGCGCACGCTGTGTACGCCGTGCCCCTATTGCGAGGGCGCCGGCTACGTCAAGAGCCCGCAGACTGTCGTAGGCGAGATTCTGCAGGAGGCCAACAAGATCGCCCGCGCCGTGGAGGGCAAGGACGTGATGCTGCGCGTCTCGCCCGAAGTGGCCAAACTGCTCAAGAGCAACCAGAATTCCTACCTGCCGGAATTGGAGGAGATTCTGGGCCGCACCGTAATCGTCAAGAGCGATTCGCAATTGCACCAGGAGAAGTTCGACCTGGCGTAGATAGACCATGTGGGGCGGGCTGCCGGCCTGCCCCACAACCCTCCTTCCGACCGTTCATCACAATCCCCACCGTTTTAGCCGCCGCACACGGCAAGATCGCAGTATGCTAAATCGGAGTCGGAGATCCCGAACCTACATGACGTGGAAACGCGCGGCGGCGGTTGCGTTCGTCCTGTGCATCGCCGGCTCGGCATGGCCGCAGAGCCATCGCGATGTGCACGACAGCATTAGCGACGCGATGAACAAGGTGGCGAGCCTCAAACCTATCCCGCCCGACCGTTCCTCCACCTTGACTGTTGCGGGAAAGCCCATGACGGGCTCGCCGGACGACTTCCTACGGCGCAGAACCGGCGCGGAGATTTTGGAAAGCGGCATAGCCGCCGACGGTGACAACGCTATCGCCGTACTCTACCTCCTGGAGAAACAGGGCTTCGAAACGCGCTTCATCGACTCCGCCGAGATCTCCACCCACTCGCTGGAATACGGTTTCTCCGGGCACGCCGCCGTGGCCGTGCGCGACGCGGCGCGCGACCAGTGGGTGCTCGTCGATCCAACCCGGAACATCTATGTTTATCCGTGGACCCTCAGCGACAAGAGCCTCTATGGAAACTACTGGATCGGGTTTCGCGGACGTCTCGCCGACTATCCGGCGCACGACCCCGAGTCCTTGAAGAAATTCTATGGCGACACGCTGAAGACCATTCCGGCGGACTATCTGAACCAACACCTGTTCCGGTTCAAGTTCACCGTGGATGCTTCCCTGATCGGGCCGGACGGCAAATACCGGGTTCCGGATCTCGCGCAGTTCCTGCATGACAACGGGAAGATCCTGGCCGCGCATGGCGTCCATCCGGTGAATGAAATTCCGGTTCGCCTGGCCGCGGGCGATTTCGATTTCGGAGTCCGAGTGGAGGATTCCGAGACCGGATGGGTATGCTCGCTGGGCCGCGAAAGCACATGCGGCTGGTGGTTGGTCTCGGCCCTCGATGACCGGTTGAACCAGGCCATGGAGAAACACCAGCCACTGCACGCGACGCCCGCGACACCCGCACCGGCCACTGCGGCCTGGTTGCCATGGGCCGGCTGCGGAATTCTGTGCGCCGGGTTGCTCGCGGTGCTCATCTGGCAGCGCCGCCGGCTGGCCGGCCGGGAGCCCGCAATTGCGTACTGGATCTGCCAGTTGCTTGGCTGGGGCACGTTCTTGGCCGTCGGCGCGGTAGCCGCAAACCAGAACCCCGGCCAGAAGACCTACGTGCTCACTGCTGCATCGGAGTACTTTGTTTCGGGAATCCTGGTCAGCGCACTGTTGCGTAGCGCCATCCGGCGGCGGCGCTGGTTGACCCTTTCCACTAAACGGATATTGGGCCGCCTGTCGATCACGGTGATCGTGGCTGCAGCGGTCCAGACGGCTCTGGTCGATGGCTACAGCCTGCTGGTCCAGGGAGAAACACAAACGTTGAGTGGCGTACTGTGGAACTGGGTCTTCTCGGCGGTGCTCTTCGCCGCTTGGACCTCCCTGTACGTGCTGCTCACCGGCCCGCGGCGCCACCGCGAAGTCGAAATCCAGCTCCAACTGGCGTTGCGCGAGGCCGAACTGCGGGCCCTCGAAGCGCAGATCAATCCGCACTTTCTGTTCAATTGCCTCAACTCCATCCGCGGGCTGGTGATCGAAAACCCGGCCAAGTCGCAGGATATGCTCACGAGTCTCGCCAACATTCTGCGCTACAATCTGCGCCGCGACGTCGAGCACACCGTCCCGCTGTATTCCGAGGTGGAGGTTGTCGGCGATTATCTCGCCCTGGAATCGGCCCGTTTCGAGGACCGGCTGCGCATCCATATCTCGATCGATCCGGCCGCCGCGCCGGTGCAGGTTCCGCCGATGCTCTTGCAGACGCTGGTGGAGAACGCGCTCAAGCACGGCATCGCTCCGCTGCCAGCGGGTGGTGACCTGCTGGTACGCGCCATCGTCGTAGGCGATTCGATGGTGCTGGAGGTGGAGAATCCCGGGCAGATCGCCGAGTCCGGTACGGGAAGCCAGCCGGTGGGCCTCGCCAACATCCGCGAGCGGCTGCGCATCCTCTACAATGGGCGCGCCAGCTTCGAACTGAAGAACCGCGACGGACGCGTAGCAGCGACAGTTTTGATTCCCACAACCGCATGAGAGCCTTGATTATCGACGATGAACGCCTCGCCCGCCTGGAGTTGCGGCGCTTGCTCGCGGCGCATCCGGAAGTCGAGATTGTGGGCGAAGCCCGCGACGGCAACGAGGCTCGCGATCTGATCCGCAAGCTCTTGCCCGATCTGCTGTTCCTCGATATCCAGATGCCTGGGATGACCGGCTTCGAGCTTCTCGAATCGCTGGACGATGTGCCGCAGGTGATCTTCACCACCGCCTACGACGAGTACGCCATCAAGGCCTTCGAGGTGAACGCGCTGGATTACCTGATGAAGCCGGTGCCGCCCGCGCGCCTGGCCGCCGCTCTGGCCCGTGTGCGCCCCGTCCCCGAGACGCCGCGCCTGGAGCAGGTCTTCGTGCGCGACGGCGAGCGCTGCTGGATCGTCCGCTTGCCCGAGATCTTCCTGCTGGAGTCCGAAGGCAATTACACGCGCATGTACTTCGGCCGCGAACGCCCGCTGATCCGCCGCTCCCTGAACGCGCTGGAGGCGCAACTGGACCCCGCCATGTTCTTCCGCGCCGACCGCAAGCAGATCCTCAACTTGAAATGGATCGAGAAAGTGGAGGTAGCCATCTCGGGCGGCCTGCTGGTGACCTTGCGCGGAGGCCGGACCGTGGAGATGTCGCGCCGCCAGTCCGCCCGCCTGCGCGAAGTTCTGAGCTTGTGATGTGGGGCAGAATGCCATTCTGCCCCACATAATTACTGCAGGGCTTTTTCGATAGCGGAAATTACCTCCTGCGACTCCGGCGTCACAGCGGGCTCGAAGCGCTGAATCACGGCGCCATCCTTGCCGACCAGGAATTTGGTGAAATTCCACTTGATCTCGCCGCCAGTCGTAGGATTGGCCTGCTTATCGGTGAGGAACTGGTATAACGGCGCCTTATCGTCGCCGGCGACCGAAATCTTGGAGTACATGGGAAAAGTCACATTGTACTTTCTGGTACAAAATGCCTTGATATCGGCATCGCTGCCGGGCTCCTGGCTCTTGAAGTTATTGGCCGGGAAGCCCAGGATAACCAAGCCCTTATCCTTGTACTTCTCGTACACCGTTTCCAGGCCGGCATACTGCGGCGTATAGCCGCACTGGCTGGCCACGTTGACGATCAGCAGCACCTTGCCCTTGTACTGGGACAAGGGGGCCGGTTGGCCGTCGATGGAATTCAGAGTGAAGTCGAGCGCCCCGGGCGCTCCGAACAGGGAAGCCGCCATAAACCATCCTGCGATTAGAAATTTGCGCATACCCTGCCACGGATGCGGCGCCCGCCCCAATCGATTCCCATAATTTACAGGGATTGCGAAACGGCCGCGCCGCTCAGGCCATGAAACGGTAGCCTACGCCGCGCACGGTGCGGATGAATACGGGATTCTGCGGATGGTCTTCCAGTTTGTGGCGCAGCCAGGCCACGTGTACGTCGATGGTACGCGACGAGACACCCGGCTGATACTCCCAGACGCCTTCCAGCAGTTCCTCGCGCGAGACTACTTTGCCGCGGCGGTCCACCAGGAAGCGGAGGAGCTCGAGTTCCTTGCCGGCGAGCGCGATGGGGACTCCGCCTTTCAAGACGACGCCCTTCTCGAAATCCACGTCGATATTGCCGAACTGGTATTGGACTACGGGCGTCTGCCGCACCTTCTTGACGCGCCGCAGAAGGGCTTCGATGCGCGCCAGAAGCTCGGGCGGCTCGAATGGCTTGGTGAGATAGTCGTCGGCGCCCAGTTTGAGCCCCACCACGCGGTCGGTGAGCTGCGTCCTGGCGGTGAGCATGAGGATGGCGACGTCTTTCCCCCGCTGGCGCAGTTCCCGGCAGACGTCGAAGCCGTTCTTGCCGGGCAGCATGACGTCGAGCAGCAGCAGATCGAAGGGTTCGCCGGCCGCCTTGGCCAGACCGGTGGGTCCGTCGGCGGCGGTTTCTACCTCGTAGCCTTCGCCGGCGAGCAGGTCGCTGAGTGTGAGCGCCAGTCCCGGCTCGTCTTCCACCAGCAGAATGCGCGTGCTCATCCGTCCGCCCCGGTAGGCTCGCTTTCGGCGGTGGCGGCGACCTCAGCCGGAGCCGCGGGAAGGCGCACAATAAACTCGGTACCTTGCATAGGCTCGCTCTTCACTGAAATGGTACCGCCATGCGCTTCCACAATCTTCTTCGATATGCTGAGCCCCAGACCGGTGCCGTGAATTTGAGCGTTGCGGGCGCGGGCGCCGCGGAAGAACGGGTCGAAGATCAGCTCCTGTTCGTCGCGGGGGATTCCGGGACCTCGGTCGGCGACGCGGATCTGGATGGCTTTCGGGCCGCCGGGCGTTGCGGACACGCCGATCCAGCCGCCCGTGTCGGGCACGCCGTACTTGACGGCATTGCCGATCAGATTGGCCACCACGTGCGACAGCGCCACCGAATCGCCGATCACCATCGGCAGTTCGGACGCAACGCGTTTTTCCACCGTGCACCCGGCGCCGGCGGCCAGCGTCTTGCAGTCCTCGATAGCGGCATCCAGCACGTCTTCCACGGATACCGGCCCGGAAGTTTCGATAGCCCGGCCGGCCTCGATTCCGGCGAAGCGCAGAATCTGTTCCACCAGCGCCTTGAGCCGCCCGCTCTCCTTCTGGATCAGCGCGCCGTAGCGTTCCACCTGCTGCGGTTGCGAAGCCAGCCGGCCTTGCAGGTTGTAAGCCGCGGTGTGGATCACGGTGAGCGGCGTGCGCAGTTCGTGGGAGACGCCGGCCACGAAATCCATCTGCAGTTGGGCCAGGCGCTGGGCGCGGCGGGTGTAGCGGACCAGAGCCGCCACGCTGGCCATCATGAGCAGCAGCACCACGGCGGTGACGGCCAGGTTGGCCCGCCGGGTCCGCGAAACTACGGCTTCCAGCGACCCGGCGCGGTGGCGGACAATCATCTCCCAGCGGCCGGAATCCGGCGCCGGTCCGCGGCCGCGGAAATCGGGCGAGGCCATGGCTTGCCTTCCGGGTCCACGGCGGCCGGAGGTTTGCGGACCGCGCCGGAACAGGTCGAATCCGACGTCGAACAGGGACACGGAAGCGTCGGCGGCGCTGCTGATGTTGCGGGTTTGTCCGCGATCCGATTCGTAGAGGACTTCGGGCGGATTCGACCGGGTCACCACGGTAACTTCGTAGTCCGAGTCGCCGCCGGTTCCCAGGTGGCGCCGGACCAGTTCGGGCAGCAGAACTTCGCGAACGAACTGCGGATCGAGCTGAAAGACCATCCAGGCAATTTCCCGGCGACCCGGCGGTCCTGGACGACGATCGGGCTCTTCGGCGCCGAAGATCGGCACTTCGATAGTAAAGCCATCGCCCGAAGCCGGGGAACCGGGCGCCGAATCCGGCGGAAATCCACGCGGACCGCCCCCTTGCCAGAGACGCCCGGCGAACTCGATCCGCTGCCGGAGGTCGCTCCAGGCCGGTGGCCACTCGCCATGCTCCAGCACGCCGGTCTGCAAGTTCAGAAACATCAATTCGACGGTTTCCTCATGCGGGATGGCCAGCGCGACCCTGGACAGCAGACCGGCATGGCGAGCGTTGGGCTGCCACTGGCTGAATTGGGACCCCAGTTGCCGCTCCAGGGCAGGAACGTCGGCAGCCGCGTTAGCCGGCGACAAGGCGCTACAGGCGGAAACGATTTCGCTGTTGAAGTCCTGGCTCAGGCGCATGAGGCTGGCTTGCAGGCTGCCTCGCAAACGGTCGCGCGCGGCCACGCTGACTTCGCCGATCCAGCGGTATTGCAGGAGCCCCAGCACGCCGCATAAGGCGAAGAGCAGGCACAGGAACAGCCACGAGAATAAGGACCGACGCTGGTTGGAAGGTGCACGCATGCGGGTGGGCGGCAAGCCCGGTCTTTCTTAACAGTACGCTCCCCAGGTTTAACACGCTATCGGCCGGGCGTAAAGAGTCCGTTAAGAATGTTAAGGTTGGCCACCTTCGGGAAACTTAGTGGCCCCGGTATGGCACCTTCTTGTTATAAGGTCCCATGAAAAACATATCCGCAACACGAGTTCTCATTCTTATCGGACGGCTGGCGGCCGTTTGCGTGGCCACCGCCACGCTCATGGCCTCCGAGTATCGCGGCTCCGTCAAGGCCGTGGGACTGCCGCTCCCCGGCGCCACGGTCACGGCGACTCAGGGCGAGAAGCAAGTCGCCACCACCACCGACGAACGCGGCGCCTTCCGCTTCGCGGATCTGGCGGACGGGGTGTGGGCGTTCGAGGTCCGCATGCTGGGCTTCGAAACCATCACCCGGGAAGTGGCCGTGGCGCCCGATGCGCCGGCCCCGCAGTGGGAAATGAAATTCCTCTCGGAGAGCGCGCTCATCTCGAGACTGGGCGGGAGCGCGGCCCCAACGCCAGCCGGCCGGCCGGCGGGCCAGGGTTTCCAGCGCATCAACGTGAACCAGTCCACCGACTCGACTGCGGTAGCCACCGCAAGCTCGGCAAGCGGCGCGCTGAAGACCCAGGAGATCGCCGACCTGACGCAAAGCTCCGCCAATTCCTTCATCGTGCAAGGCAGCATGAGCACCGCGCTCGGTATGGGGCCGACCAATGACTGGGGTCCGCGAATGGACGGCCCCGGTGGTCCCGGTGTGGGCATGGGCGCAGCGGGTGGGGGCCCGGGCGGCGATGGTCCTGGCGGTCTGTCGGGCGCTGCGGCGGGTGGTGCGGCGGGTGGTCCGGCAATGGGCGGTGGGCGCGGAGGCCCTGGCGGCGGCGCGGCTATGGCGGGTGGTGGTGGCCCTGGCGGCGGTGGGCCTGGCGGTGGTGGACCCGGTGGCGGCGGTCCCGGTGGCGGCGGTCCTGGTGGCGGTGGCCCTGGTGGTGGCGGACCGGGCGGCGGTGGACCTCCCGGCGGCGCTCCGCCATGGATGAACATGGCCAACGCGCGGTCGTTCGGCAACAACCGCAAGGACCCGCGCAATATGTATATGCTGAGCGCCAATTTCAGCCTGGACAACTCGGTGTGGGACGCGCGGACGTTCTCAGTCACCGGAGCCGATGTCGCGAAACCGGCCTATGCCAGCGGACGCGGCGGCGTGATGTTCGGCGGCCCGCTGCGCATCCCCAAACTGGTGAGCGCCGACAAGCACATCCAGTTGAGCATCAACTACGAGTACTCGCACAATCACACCGGCACCACCTCCAACCCGGTGAATATGCCGACCCTGTTGGAGCGTACCGGCGATTTCTCCGCGACCTCGCTGCAGAGCAAGGCAATCTCCATCTACGATCCTTCGAACGGCTTGCTCTTCCCGGGCAACAAGATCCCGGCCAGCCGCATCAGCGGCACAGCCACCAGCCTGTTGAAGTACTTTCCCTATCCCAACATTGCCGACGCCTCGCAGAATTACGAGGTAGGGCTGACGGGGCTGAATAAGTCGCAGAACCTCAATGCGCGGCTCTCGAATATCAAGATCGGAAGCAAGAACCGGATCAACGCCGGCATCGGGTACCAGAACAGCTCCAGCGTGAGTCCCAATATGTTCCTTTTCGACGACACGGGCCACGGCTCGGGAGTGAATGCCAACCTGGGGTGGTCGCACAATTTCACCAACAAGGTGGTCAATACCCTGAATTACAGCTTCAGCCGCATGCGCCAGCTTTCGGAGCCGTACTTCGCCGATAAAGTGAACGTGGCGGCCAACCTGGGCATCGCCGGAACGTCGCAGAGTCCCTGGAACTGGGGGCCGCCCAACCTGAGCTTCACCAATTACGGCGGCCTGAACGACGGCAACTACTCGTTGAACCGCAACCAGACCAGCTCGCTGGGCGATAGCCTGAGCTGGGTCCACGGCACCCACAACCTGAGCTTCGGCGCCGACTACCGGCGGCAGCAGAACAATCAACTGTCGGATTCGAATGGACGAGGAAGCTACACTTTCAACGGGCAGGCGACCAGCTTGCTGGTGAATGGCGTGGCCGAAAGCGGCACCGGCTATGACTTGGCCGATTTCCTGCTGGGCACGCCTACATCGAGCTCGATCCGTTACGGCAACGCCGACAAGTACTTCCGCGGTTCCATGAACGACTGGTTCGTGAACGACGACTGGCGAATCACCAAGCGCTTCAGCGTTGTGCTGGGCCTGCGCTGGGAATATGCGACGCCCGTGAACGAACTGTACAACCGCCTGGTCAACCTGGCCGTCGCGCCCGGCTACACCGCCATCAGCGCGGTCGAACCGGGAACCGTCAATCCCGACCGCAACAATTTCGGGCCGCGTGTGGGCATTGCGTGGCGCCCACTCAGCAAGGGATCGCTGGTGGTGCGCGCCGGTTACGGCATCTACTACAACTCCTCGGTGTACAACGTTCTGGCAGGGAACATGGCGCAGCAGCCGCCCTTCGCCGAGACGCTCAGCGTGACCAATTCCGCGGCCAATCCGCTGACCTTGCAGAACGGTTTTACGGGGGCCACGGCGGTATCGAATACCAGCACGTTCGCCGTCGATCCGAACTATCGAATCGGCTACGCGCAGACCTGGACGGCGACCGTACAGCACGACCTGCCGTTCTCCATGTTCGCGACCGTCGGGTACCTGGGAACTAAGGGCACGCGCCTCGATCAGCAGTTTATCCCCAATTCCGTGGCACCGGGCGCGACCGTATCGGCCTACCCGCACGACTACACCTACGAGACATCCAACGGAGATTCCATCTACCATGCGGCGCAGTTCCAGTTGAACCGGAGGTTCCATAGCGGATTCATGTGGCGCACGTCGTACCAGTTTTCCAAATCCATCGACAATGCCGGGACCGGCGGGCGCGGCCAGGGCAATACGCCGGTGGCGCAGAACTGGCTCGACCTCTCCGCTGAGCGCGGCCTCTCGGGCTTCGACAATCGGCACAACCTGAGCCTGAACCTGCAGTATTCGACAGGCATGGGAATGGGCGGCGGGACGCTGTTGAGCGGATGGAAAGGCGTGCTGTTCAAGGACTTCACCATGGGCGCCACGCTGAACGCGCATTCCGGGAATCCCTCCACCGCGACCGTGGGCGGGAGCACCTCGCAGGTGAGCGGAACGGCCATCTCGAACACCGTGCGCGCCGAGGCGACGGGCGAATCGATTCACGCCGCGGGAATGCTCTTCAATACGGCGGCCTTCACCGATCCGGCGACGGGGACATGGGGCGATGCGGGGCGGAATACCATCCCCGGGCCGACCATCTTCTCGCTGGACGGATCGGCCGGCCGGGTCTTCCGGTTCGGCGAGCGGCGCAGCGTCGATCTGCAAGTGCAGGCCCAGAATATGCTCAACCACGTGACGATTACCGGCTGGGGCACGGTTTTGGGGTCGAGCACTTATGGCCTTGCCAGCAACGCGTCGCAGATGAGAAAGATCACCATGAGCCTGCGTTTCCGGTTCTGATTCTTATGTGGGGCAGGTTGGTAACCTGCGGCCGAGTGGCACTCGGCCTGCCGACCAGTCTGCAGGAGCCGACCAGGCCGAGTGCCGCTCGGCCGCAGGATGCCATCCTGCCCCACAAAGATCGGGGAGCAAATTATATGAAAGCCATCATACGAACGATTCTAGTTTTGCAGTTCACGCTGGCGGCCCAGCAGCCGGCGCCGAAAAGCGTGGTGCAGTTTCAGACCACCACTCAATTGGTCGTGGTCAACGTGGCCGCCAAGACCAAGAGCGGCGAGCCCATCACCGGGTTGAAGCCTTCCGACTTCACCATCACCGAAGACGGCAAGGCGCAGCAGATCAAGGTCTTCGAATATCAGCAAATGGACAACTCGCCGCTGGCGCCCCCGGTGCTGGCGCGGCGCGAGGTGGAAACGGCCGCCGCGTCGCCTGCAATCCCGGCGGTGAAAGCGGCCATCGCGCCGTCCATCGCACCGGCCAAGGCGGGCGAGATCAAGTACAAGGACCGGCGTCTGCTGGTGCTGTTTTTCGACCAGGCCGGCATGGCCGTGGCCGAGCAGCTTCGCGCCCAACAATCGGCGTTGAAGTTCCTCAATACCCAGATCACCCAGTCAGACCTGGTGGCCGTGATGACGTACTCGACCGACCTCGCCATCCTCCAGGATTTCACCAGCGACCGCGACCTGCTCACCAAAGTCGTCAAGGGCATCTCCATCGGAGACGTCGGCATGTCGAACGGCAGCACCGGCAGCGATTCCGAGGGCGATACCGGGTCGGCATACACGTCGGACGATACGGAATTCAATATCTTCAATACCGACCGCAAACTGGCGGCGTTGGAATCGGCGGTGAAGATGCTAGGGTCGCTGCCCGAGAAGAAGGCGCTGGTGTACTTCGCCAGCGGCATGAACCTGACGGGGATCGACAACCAGGCGCAGTTGCGCGCCACCGTCAACGCCGCCATCCGCGGCAACGTGGCGTTCTATCCGGTGGATGCGCGCGGCCTGGTGGCACAGGCTCCCTTGGGCGATGCGACCCAGGCGTCGCAGGGCGGCCAGGGCATGTACTCAGGGAGCTCGATGCGGAGCGCGCAATCCAGTTTTCAAGCGCAGCAGGAGACCATGTACACGCTGGCGTCGGACACGGGCGGCAAGGCGCTGTTGGACAATAACGACCTGTCGGCCGGCATCGTGCAGGCGCAGAAAGATATCGCCAGCTACTACATCCTGGGCTACTACAGCAGCAATACGGCGCTCGACGGCCACTATCGCCGCATCAAAGTGCAGATCAAGAGCAACCTCACGGCCAAGCTGGACTACCGCAGCGGCTATTTCGCGTCCAAGGAGTTCAAGAAGTTCGACTCGTCGGACCGCGAGCGCCAGTTGCAGGAAGCGCTGATGCTGGACGATCCCGTGACCGACCTCACGCTGGCGCTGGAGATCGACTACTTCCGCGAAGCCAAGGACCGCTATTTCGTGCCGGTTTCGGTGAAGATTCCGGGCAGCGATATCGAATTGGCGCGGCGCGGCGGCGCCGAAAGCACGCGCCTGGACTTCATCGGCGAGATCCGCGACAGCAAAAATATGCTGGCGGGCACGGTGCGCGACGAAATCACGGTGAAGTTGAAGGGCGAGAATACCGGTCAATTGACCCGCAAGAACCTGGAGTACGATTCCGGCTTCACCCTGCAGCCCGGCGCCTACACGTTGAAATTCCTGGCGCGCGAGAACGAGACCGGCAAAATGGGCACCTTCGAAACCAAGTTCACGGTTCCCGACCTCACCACCGATACCAAGCGCCTGCCCATCAGTTCGGTGGTCCTGAGCTACCAGCGCGAGCAGGTGTCGGCGGCGGTGGCGAGCGTGGAGAAGAACAAGAAGCTGATCGCAGCCAATCCTCTGGTGCAGGACGGCCAGAAGCTGGTGCCGAGCGTCACCCGCGTATTCCGCAAGGACCAGGAGATGTACGTATACCTGGAAGCGTATCAGCCCGGCGCCGAGAAGACCCAAACCATGGTCGCGACCGTGAGCTTCATCATCGGCGGCGTGAAGGTGTTCGAGACCGAACCGCTGAAGGTGACCGAGGGGCTGAATGCCAAATCCAAGGCTGTGCCGCTGCGGTTCAGCGTGCCTCTGGCGAAGCTGCAGGCGGGACGATACACCTGCCAGGTCAGCGTGCTGGAGCCGTCGGTACAGAAGTTCGCCGTGTGGCGGGCGCCGATGGTTTTGCTGCCGTAGGGGGCATCTATTTGCGGCAAAGCGCGGTGCGGAAGCGGGCGTCGGGACTTTCGTACTCGCGGACGATCTCCAGGCCGCCCTGATCGCGCAGCAGCCAGCGGAAGGCTTCCGGCGTGTAGGTGTATTGGAAATTCAGGCCGATGTGCTCGCCGCGCTGCATGGAGATTTCCTGGCTGGCCACGGTCGCCGAAAGGTCGCGCTCGGCGCGGAAATGACGCGTGATCAGGTATAGGCCGTCGTGCCGGTCGTCGCGCTTCTGGTCGAAACGGATCTCGCCCTCCTCGTCGCTGATCCCTATGCTGTTCAGCAGCGACCACAGGAATCGGCGCGCCGGAGGGTTGTCGCGGCGCGGCATGGTCTTCTCCTTATCGTGGACTTCGCCGTCGATGATCAGCCGGTCGGCCGGCTTCATGCACTGCGCAATATAGCGGATCTCGGCCAGCGGATCGAAGGAGCCCATGGTGTTGCCCGAGATGATGAACAGCCGCGGCGGCTCGGCGGCATCGGCGGCGTACACCAGGTGTACCGGGCTCGAGATGTCGGCTTTGATGCCGATGGTCTCGTAGTCCTCGTCCTCGGCCGACGCGCAGGCCATCTCCAGCATCGCCTGGCTGGCATCCACCGGGAAGTAGAGGCACTCCCGCCCGCAGGCCTTCAGCGATTTCATCAGGAGCCGGTCGCGCTTGCCGTCGCCGGCGCCGAAACTGATGACCGGAATCTTGGCGCCGAAGTTCTCCGCCAACGACTGGCTTTCGGAAGCCAGTTCCTTCCAGCTCTCCCACAGTCCGCCATACAGCTCGGAATGTTCCATCAACGCCGTCCATTCGGCGGCCGACCGCGGGTACCAGAAGAAAAACTTCTCCGGCAGATCGCGAGCCTCTACGGCCTCGGCGAATTCCTGCGTGATATCGGCTTCGGTGAGTACGACTTCGACTTTCATTTAGAGCCCCATGACGTGCATTCCAGCGTCTACGAACAGAATATTGCCGGTTACGCCCCGTGCCAGGTCGCTGGCCAGGAAAACCGCGGTGTCGGCCACTTCCGCGGGGTCGGTATTGCGGCGCAGCGGATTGCGTTCCGCGCCCTCGAGAATCGAGGAGAAGCCCTTGATCGCCCGTGCCGCGGCGGTCTTCACCGGTCCCGCCGAAATGGCGTTGACGCGGATCTGCCGTTCGCCCATTTCGCTGGCAAGATATCGCACGGATGCCTCGAGTGCCGCCTTGGCCACTCCCATCACATTGTAGTTGGGTACAACCCGCGTGGAGCCCATGTAGGTCAGGGTGCTCAGCGAGCCGCCTTCGGTCATCAGCGGCGCGGCGGCCCGGGCCACCGCGATCAGGGAGTACGCGCTCACGTCGTTGGCCAGCGCGAACCCGGAGCGTCCGGTTTCGAGGAAGGGACGCGTGAGGTCGTCGCGATTGGCGAACGCCAGGCTGTGGACCACGGCGTGGAGCGGCCGGCCCATGGCCCGCAGACTCTCCGTCAGCCCCGCCAGTTCTTCGTCGCGCGTCACGTCGCAGGGCAGCGTGGCGGCCACGTTCAGGCCTTCCGAGAGTTCCTTTATGGACTCCTTCTGGCGGTCTCCGAGGTACGTTAAGGCCAGCGTAGCGCCTTCCCGCGAAAATGCCTGGGCAATGGAATAAGCCAAGCTCCACCTGTTCGCAATACCCAGAATCAGGGCAAATCTGCCCTCCAGCAGTTTAGACATGAATACCTTAGTTTAAACTAGGGCGCATGGCCCCGAATGTGGGAAATTACCTGAGACCCGGCCGCGAGGACAGTTGCGCCCAGGCGCCGCGGGGGTTCGAAACGCCCGCGAAGCTGGAAAGTCTGCGCTGACATGGATCTCGCCACACAGCTCACCTACGTCAAAGGCATCGGCCCGGTGCGCGCCGCGATGTTGCAGTCCAAGGGACTGGTCACGGTGGAGGACCTGCTCGGCTGCGTGCCGTTTCGCTATGAGGACCGCAGCAATCTGAAACCCATCGGGCAGCTTGCGCCGGGCGAAATGGCCACCGTGATCTGCGAAGTCAGTTCCGTCAAAATGTCGGGATTCAAACGCCGCAGCCTGGGGATGTTCGAAGCGCGCTTTTCGGATTCGTCGCGCGCCATCCTGCTGTGCAAATGGTTCCATGGCGGCTACCTGGCCGATGTGTTTCGAGAGGGCATGCGCGTGGCGCTCTTCGGCAAGGTGGAGTTCGACAGCTATTCGGGCGAGCTCACCATGCTGCACCCCGAGTACGAAATTCTTTCGGGAGACGACGAGGGCGACACCGCGCTCCACGTGGGCCGCGTAGTCCCCATCTACGAAGGCACCGGCGAGGGCTCGCGCAAGCTGACCACGCGCGTGCTGCGGAAACTGATACACGGCATTCTGGAATCCATCGACCCGGTGGAGGACAACCTGCCACCCCACCTGTGTGCTCAGCTCAAAATGCCGGACCGGTGGACGGCGCTCCGCGACGTGCATTTCCCGCCGCCCGATTCCGACCTGCGCCTGCTCAACGCCTTCCGCTCCCAGGCGCAGTTCCGCCTGATCTTCGAGGAGTTTTTCTGGCTGGAGTGCGGCGTGGCGCTCAAGCGGTCGAAGGCTCGCAGCCTGCCGGGAATCGCGTTCGAACTCAACGGACGGGTGCGCGAGCGGCTCAAAGCCATGCTGCCCTTCAAGCCCACGGGAGCGCAGCGGCGGGCGATCCAGGAGATCGCCGACGACATGAAGCAGCCGCGCCCCATGAACCGCCTGCTGCAGGGCGACGTGGGCAGTGGCAAGACCATCGTGGCCGCCGAAGCCGCGGTCATCGCCATCGAAAACGGTTACCAGGTGGCGGTGCTGGCGCCCACTGAAATTCTGGCCACGCAGCACGGGCTGTACTTCAAGCAGATCCTCTCCAAACTCGGCTACGTAACCTTGCTGTTGACCGGCTCCTTCAGCGCGCGCGAAAAGTCGCAGCTCAAGAAGCTCATCGCCGAGGGACTGGCGAACGTGGTCATCGGAACCCACGCGCTGCTGGAGAAAGACGTCGAATTCAACAAGCTGGGGCTGGCCATCGTGGACGAGCAGCATCGTTTCGGCGTGCTGCAGCGCCTCGGACTGGTACAAAAGGGCGTCGCACCCGACGTGCTGGTGATGACCGCCACGCCCATTCCGCGCACGCTCGCCATGACCGTCTACGGCGACCTCGACACCTCCGTCATCGACGAGTTGCCGCCCGGCCGCAAACCCATCAAGACCAGCCATGCCACCGCCGACCAGGTGGAACGCGTCTACAGCTTCCTCAAGCGGCAGATCGACGAGGGCCGTCAGGCCTATGTGGTCTACCCCGTCATCGAGGAATCCGAGACGCTGGCCATGAAGGCGGCGCAAAAGATGTACGAGCAACTTTCCACCGAAGTCTTCCCCACGCTCTCGGTGGGCCTGATGCACGGACGCCTGGGCGCCGACGAGAAGGAGTCCGTGATGCAGCGTTTCAAGGAGGGCGCCATTCAGATTCTGGTCTCGACCACGGTGATCGAAGTCGGCGTGGACGTGCCCAACGCCAGCGTGATGGTGGTGGAGCAGGCGGAGCGTTTCGGACTGGCGCAGTTGCACCAGCTACGCGGCCGCGTGGGGCGCGGGGCGGCGCAGAGCTACTGTATCCTGGTGACGGAGAAGATGAACGACGCGGCGCGCGAGCGCATTCGAACCCTGGTGGAATCGACCGACGGTTTCCATATCGCCGAGATGGACCTGCGGCTGCGCGGCCCCGGCGAGTTCTTCGGCACCAAACAATCGGGACTGCCGGCTCTGCGCGTCGCCAACATTTTGCGCGACGGCGAGATTCTGGAGGTTGCGCGGCGCGAAGCGGTGGACTTCATCGCCCGTCCGCCCTCGCCCGAAGACCTGCGTCGCGCGGTGGCCTATATCCGCGACCACTGGCAGCGCCGCTACGGCCTGGTGACGGTGGGCTGATGCGGGTCACCGGAGGAGAGTTCCGTTCGCGGCGGTTGAAGAGTGTACCCGGTGAGGCCACGCGCCCAACTTCCGACCGCCTGCGCGAGACGGTGTTCGACATTCTCGCCGCGCGCATTCAGGGAGCCACCTTTGCCGATGCCTACGCAGGGACCGGCGCGGTAGGCATCGAAGCGCTCAGCCGCGGGGCGGCGCACGTGTATTTTCTGGAAAAGAACCGCGTGGCGCTGGAGGCGATTCGCGAGAACCTGGAGTCGCTGAAGCTCGCCGCGCGCGCGACCGTGGTGAGCGGCCCGGTAGCGCGGACGCTCGGCCGCTATCGGGCGGACATCGTTTTCGTGGACCCGCCCTATGCTTTGGAGCGCGAGTATGCCGCCGTGTTCGAGGTGCTGGCCGGGAGCCCGCCTGGGCTGACGATCGTGCAGCACTCGGTCCATCTCACGCTGCCCAAAGCAGCCGGTCTGGAGCACATGCGCGACGTCCGCCAGGGCGACAACGTGTTGAGCTTTTACGTCTGTGGGGCAGGTTGGTAACCTGCGGCCGAGTGGCACTCGGCCTGCCGACCAGTATGCAATTGCCGCCCAGGCCGAGTGCCACTCGGCCGCAGGATGCCATCCTGCCCCACACCCGCTTAATGGACTTTGCGCGTCTTGCGGTTCATGTAGTCCATCAGCAGATACTGGCCGAGGGTGTAAGGCGTCGTGAAGTATGCCTTCCCGCGGCACATCTCCGTCACCTTCTGGACGAAGTTAACCAGGCCGAAATCGGTAGCCAGCATAAACGTATTGATCAGAATGCCCTGCTTCTTACAGCGGCCGACTTCCTCCAGCGTCTTGCCGATCACCAGCGGGTCCAGGCCGAAAGCGTTCTTGTAAAGGCGCCCATCGTCCAGGGTGAGACAACTCGGCTTGCCGTCGGTGATCATCACGATCTGGCGCATGTCCTTGCGCTCCTGCTTCAGGAGACGCTGGGCCAGAATCAACCCGTCGCGGGTGTTGGTGTAGTAGGGGCCCACCTGCACTCGCGCAAGCTGGCTGATGGCCAATTCCTCGGCGGTGTCGTGGAACAGCACGCAACGCAGACTGTCGCCGGGGTACTGCGTGCGGATCAGGTGGGCCAGCGCCAGCGCCACCTTCTTGGCGGGGGTGAAGCGGTCTTCGCCGTAAAGGATCATGCTGTGGCTGCAATCCAACATCAGCACGGTGGCGCACGAGCTTTGGTACTCGCACTGGTGTACGTGCAGGTCGTCGTACTCCATATTGAGCGGCACCGTGGCGCCCTCGCGGCGGATGGCGGAGAACAGCGTCTCGCCGATGTCGAGGTTCAGCGTATCTCCGAATTCGTACGGCTTGGAGGAGCCGGATGCCTCGATCCCGGTGGCCAGGTCGCGCGTGTCGTGGCGGCCGAAGCTGCTCTTCCCAAGGGAACCGAGCAGGTCCTTCAGCGTCTTGAACCCGAGGAAGTCCAGCGATTTGTCCGTGACCTCGAAGCGTATCCTGGATTCCGGAGCGTCGCCCACGCCGGGTGCATGCGCGGACTGCCGGCCGGCCTCTTCGATGGCGATCTGACCTTCGTCCACCATCTTCTGAATCAGCCGGTCCAGGAGTTGTTCCAGTTTCTCCGGCGACAGGCTGCGGAGCTGCTCCATCATCTCCTGCATAGCCTCGTCATTGAAGAGCCTGCCCTCTTCGAGTGCCTGGCGGATGGCGTCCCTGAGGTTTTCGAGGGTGTGCTCGTCATCCCATTCGCCGAAGCCGAAGGACTGCGACTGGTAGCCGCTCTGCAAAAGGAAATCGGCGAGGGACTGCAGAAGTTTGTCGGCATCGATGTCGAAGTCTTCGCCGGTGTAGCGGGAATAGTTGATCCACCTCATCGAACCGGCCTCAGTTGAACTGCTTACGGAAGTTGGGCCGTTCGCCGCGGCCTTCTTCGCGCTCGCGCTCGGCACTGCGGGGATGCGGCTCGCGGCGTTTCTCTTCGGCTACGAACCCGCGCTCTTCGCTGCGACTGATGCGTCGATGGGCGTGCAGTCCCTCAAGTATGAACTCGGCGGCGGAAACGCGCACCGCATCGGGCTCGTTGGACGACACGCCCAGGGCCTTGGTTTTTTCCATCAGGCCCTGAATGCCGGTGAGTTGCCGCACCAGGGTGGCCGAGTCCACGGTCTCGTCCAGCCGCAGAGAGCCGCCCAGGTCGAACCACTGGATGATGTGCGAGACGTTGGCGCCATCGAAGAAATGGTCGTAGACCCTGCCGACGGCGGTGCGGACCAGTTCGCGGGCCACGGCGTCACCGCCCTTGAGCTCGCCCTCATATTCCAGTTCCAGCTTGCCGGTGACGGCGGGCAAGGCGGAATAGACGTCGATAATGCGCGGCACGGCCAGATCCTCCTTGGCCTGGAGCGTGCGCCGCTCGGCGCCGGAGACCACGTTTTCGAGCGCCGAAATGGGCAGCCGCTGCGAAACGCCCGACCGCTTATCGACGCGCTTGTCTTCCCGCGCCAGAAATGCCAATTGCTCGACCACTTCGCGAATATACCCGGGGACGCGGACGCGGATGGGCGAGGAGCGCTCCGTCCAGGCCTCCTGGGCGGTGATGGCGATGCCCTGTTCGATGGCGGTGGGGTAGTGCGTGCGGATCTCGCTGCCGATGCGGTCCTTGAGCGGCGTGATGATTTTGCCGCGCGCGGTGTAATCCTCGGGATTGGCGGTGAAGACCAGCATGAGGTCGAGCGGCAGGCGGACGGGGTAGCCCTTAATTTGCACGTCGCCCTCCTGCATGATGTTGAAGAGGCCAACCTGGATCTTGCCGGCCAGGTCGGGCAGTTCGTTGATGGCGAAGATGCCGCGGTTGGCGCGCGGCAACAGGCCGTAGTGCACCGTCTGCTCGTCGGAGATGTTTTGGCCGCGGCGGGCGGCTTTGATGGGGTCGATATCGCCGATCATGTCGGCGATGGTGACGTCGGGCGTGGCCAGCTTTTCGACGTAGCGGTGGTCGCGCTCCAACCACGCGATGGCGGTGGCGTCGCCTTCGGCGGCGATGCGGTCGCGGCAGGCGCGACACACGGGCCGGTACGGGTTGTCGTGGATTTCGCAGCCTTCCACGCAGGAAACGGCCGGGTCCAGTAGCGAGGTGAGCATGCGGATCAGGCGCGTTTTCGCCTGGCCGCGCAGACCCAGCAGGATGAAGTTGTGGCGCGAGAGAATGGCATCGACCATCTGCGGGACCACCGTGTCTTCATACCCCACAATGCCCGGAAACAGGGCCTCGCCGCGTTGGATCTTGCAAATGAGATTGGCGCGGAGCTCGTCCTTTACGCTACGGTTGGCCAGCCTGGCTTCGGAGAAAGAACTCTGGCGAAGCGCTCCCAGTGTGAGTGGAAAATCGGAAATGGCTCTTGGCACATCCCCCCCTTGAGGGCGATTGTATCAGAGGCCGCGAAGTTTTTCCGTGTCTCATCCGATACAATGGCTGCTGTGGAGACTCAGATTCAAGAGACAGAACCCAACCTGTGGAAACGGCTGTGGAGCCGCTACAACGAGGTCACAAAAGACGTCACGCGGGGGTTCGTGGCGGAATGGACCGTCACCATCATTCTGCTGCTATTCGCTACCACCACGCTGGTGCAGGCGTTCGTGATCCCCAGTGCGTCCATGGAGGACTCGCTGCTGATCGGCGACCACGTGCTGGTGGACAAACTGACCTATTCGCCGTCGGGCGCCATTTCCAGCCACCTGCTGCCCTACCGCGAGGTGAAACGCGGGGACATCATCGTCTTCCGGTATCCGGAGCAGATCAAGGAAGACTACGTGAAGCGCGCCATCGGCATTCCCGGCGACCGCATCAAGTTGGTGAACAAGCAGCTCATCCTGAACGGGCACGCGGTGAACGAGCCATACGTGAAGCACGTGACCAGTTACGTGGACGAGTACCGCGACAACTTTCCGTCCACCCCCAATGCGCCTCTGCCCGACCGGGCGCGCGACATGCTGGACAATCACGTCGATAAAGCGACTGGCGAATTGGTGGTCCCGCCCAATTGCGTATTCGCCATGGGCGACAATCGCGACGATTCGGCCGACAGCCGCTATTGGGGTTTCGTGCCGCGGGAGAACATCGAGGGCACGCCCATGGTGATCTACTGGTCGTTCGAAGCGCCCACCGCCGACCTGACCAACGGGAACATCGGCTTCGACCACATCGTGGACGTGGTGACGCATTTTTTCACCAAGACGCGGTGGACCCGGACGTTTCGCCTGATTCACGGGTACGATCTGAAGTAGGCTCGGATTCTGCGCCGACGGAGGACCCTTAGATTGGTGCGGCGGAAATGCGGGCGTCCAATTCGCGGCGGGCGGTTTCCGCGTCGGTGCTGAGCCAGGAGGCGCTGTTGGGCAGGAAAGCGGTCAGCTCTTCATAGGCCCAGGCTTTCTGGGGTGAGAAGGCCGCGAACCCCAGCGTGTCGGCCATGCGCCAGCTCACTTTGACGAGGTTATCGAGACTCGATTCCCCCTGGACCGGATCGTCGTGATGCGTGGCGATCGCGGCGGCCAATTCGTCGGGGAAGTCCCAATCCTGAGCCAGGTACGCGCCGGCGGCGCAGTGGTCGATCTCGAATAGATCGCGTTCGGTCCGCAGAAGGTCGAAGCCAAAATCGTTGGAGACTTCGAGCATGCGCGAGTACTCGTCCGGGTACGCAGACATCAGCCCCAGCGTTCCCAGGTTGTGGAGAAGACCGGCAGTATAGGCGGTATCGCGGGCGATATAGCTCATGCGCCCGGCCTCATCGGCGATCACGGCGGTGACCAGACTGTGCAGCCAGATCTTACGCAATGCCTCCACCCGAACCGAAGAGCGGACCATGCGGTTTAACGCCACGAAAGTGGCCATGGTCTTGACGCGGTCCAGGCCCACGATTCCGATGGCCTGCGGAAGGCTTTTCACCTCCCGGCGTAGGCCGAAGAGCGCTGAATTGGCGAAACGGAGCAACTCCGCGGAAAACGACGGATCCATCCTGACCAACTCGTAAACCTGGCGGATGCTGACGTCTTCCTGGCTGACGAGGCCCAGCAGGCGCTGTGCGATCGCCGGGAAGGGCGGCACTAAGCGAAGCGCCCAGGGCGCCTGAGGACGGGCGATGTCCGGCATACTCATTCCACTGTATCTTATCGGCAGCAAGGCTGCCGGACTTTAGCCTAAGTTGAGGGCCCCCTGGCCCCCCCCAACCGGTATGATAGTCGCAGGACTCCTTCCGTGATGAAAAACCTTGTCGCCTGGCTACCCGCCCTCGCCCTCTTCGCGACGCCCCTGCTCGCCGCCACCATCGACGGCATTCCACTGCATTTCACGGCGACCGGCCACGGACCCGCCACGGTGATCTTCGTGCATGGTTGGACTTGCGACGAAACCTCCTGGTCGGAACAGGTCCCGGCGCTGGCGGCGCGCTACCGCGTGGTGACGGTGGATCTTCCGGGCCACGGGCAAAGCGGGTCGCCCAAGGATGGAAAGCTCTCCATGGACCTGTTCGCCCGCGCGGTGGAAGCCGTCAGAGCCGAACTGAAGCCCGGCCGCGTGGTCCTGGTGGGACACAGCATGGGCACTCCGGTGATCGTGCAGTTCGCGCGCCTTTACCCCCAGCACACCGTGGCGATGGTCTTCGTCGATGGCGTGGTGACGCTGGGCTCGAGACTGGGGACCAAGCCCAATACGGAGTGGACGCGTGGCGCGCAGGGTCTGAAGAACCGCGAAGCGAATACCCGTGGGATGTTCTCCGCCTCCACCACGCCGGAACTGCAGAGCAAGATCGTGAAGATGATGCTGGGCGCGCCGGAGCAGACGGCCGCCAGCGCCATGGCGGCCATGTACGACCCCAGCATCTGGAAGGGCGACCCGATCGCCCTTCCCATCCTGGCGATTTACGCCGACAAGTCGGGCCTGGCCAGCCGCGAATACATGAAGACGCAGTATCCCAACCTGGAATACACCGAGATCCCCGGAACCGGCCACTTCCTCATGCTCGAGAAACCGGCCGAGTTCAATCGGCTGCTATTGGCGTTCTTGGATAAGCAGAAGTTCTGAATCCCGCCTACTTGTAGAGCAGATACCGCTCCCGGAGTTTCACGAACTCCGCCACGGAGTCCTGATAACTCTGTACGATGTTTCGCGGATCCTCGCCCGCTTGAATGCGCGTCACCGCGTCGTCGCTGCCGATCAGCTTCCGGGCGGAGGCGAAATCCACCTTGCCGGGATACAGCTTCTGCAGGGCCACCAGGACTTCCAGGCCGAGGCGCGTCGAGTTGAGCGCATCGCGGCTCATCAGTTCGAAGCGGACGCCTTCGATGCGCACGCCTTTCGACACCGATTCCGCCGGCGTGAACTCGGTGGGGTAGACGCGCACCCCGGGAATCTGGCGCTGGTTCAGAAATGTGGCCAGTTCTCTGCCGTGAATGAAGGCCCCGCCGATCTGTTCGAAGGGCGCGTCGGTTCCGCGCCCGACCGAAAGCCCCTTGACCCACTCCAGCAGACACAGGCCGGGATAGAGCGTCTCGGCTTTCAGGCTGCGCAGATTGGGCGAGGGGTTGATCCAGGCGAGATTGGTGGAGTCGAACCAATCTCCGCGGTTCCAGTCCTGCATCGGAACCACCACCAGCTCCGCGCCGAGTTTCTTCTCCCCGTTAAACATTTTGGCCAGTTCCCCGACGGTCATGCCGTGCCGCACGGGCTCGCCGGGCATGTAGCCAACGAACGACGTCTTATCGGCATCCAGCAGCGGGCCCTCCACGTGGACGCCGGTGATGGGGTTAGGCCGGTCCAGCACGTAGTACGGAATATGGGCCTTGGCCGCGGCTTCCAAGCCGTACGCCATGGTGGTCTCGAAGGTGTAAAAACGCACGCCGGCGCTTTGGATATCGAAGACCAGCGCGTCGATACCCTGCAGCATCTCGGGCGTGGGACGCGTGGTCTTCCCGTACAGGCTGTAGACCTTGATACCCGTGGCTGGGTCCTTCGAGTCGTCGATACCCGGATGGTCTTCGACGCCCGCGAACCCGTGCTCCGGCGAGAAGAGCGCCACCACGTCGATGCCGGCTTGGCGCATGAGATCGACATTGCGGCGGCCTTCGCGGTCCACGCCGCTCTGATTGGTGATGAGGCCGACGTGTTTGCCGGCAAGCGGCGCGAACTTCCGCTCTTCAAGAGAATCCAGGCCGGTCTTCGTTTGTCCGTTGCGGCCCACTTCGCGGCGGATGCCGGCGCCCGAGAGCGTCTCGTTGTATCCCGTTAGCGTGACGTGTTGCGCCGTCACTCCCAGCGACGCCGCCACGATGGTGGCCACCTTGGAACGCAGCGCGGTGATGGGCGGGCGATGGGTGGGATGCACGCTATTGGCCAGCAAAATGACGTAGGTCTTTGTGGAAGGATCGATCCAGATGGAAGTACCGGTGAAGCCCGTGTGCCCGAAGGAGCCGATGGGGAACAGTTCGCCGCGGTTGGTGGAGTAGGGCGAATCGATGTCCCAGCCGAGGCCGCGCATCACCGGCTGGTCGGGCGGCGTCTGCGGCTCGGTGAACTTGGCGACGGTGAGCGGGCTGGCGATGCGCACGCCGTCGAGCGAGCCGCCGTTAATCATCATCTGGGCGAAGCGCGCCAGGTCGTCGGCGGTCGAGAACAGGCCGGCATGTCCTGCGACGCCGCCCATGTAGCGCGTGGTGGGGTCGTGTACCACGCCGCGCAGCGCCGGGCCGTCCTTGGGCGTCCGTTCGGTGGGCGCGATGCGCGGGATGAGCGCGGCGGGCGGCAGGTATTGCGTCTCCTTCATCCCCAGTGGGAGGAAGATGTTCTGGCGGGCGTACTCGTTCAGCGGCTGGCCGCTGAGGCGGTGCACCAACTCGCCCAGCAGGATGAAATTGATGTCGCTGTAGACGAAGCGTACGCCTGCGGGACCGGCGGGCTTATCGATCATGGCCAGGTGGATTCCTGTCTCGTAGCCGCTCCAAACGGGAGTGAGGGTGAGGTCTTCGCGCAGGCCGGAAAAGTGGGTGAACAGGTTGCGCACGGTGATATCGCTCTTGCCGCCCTGGAATTCCGGAAGGTAGTCGGTGACTTTGTCGTTGAGGCGGAACTTGCCCTGGTCGAAAAGCTTCATAAGGGAAGTGGTGGTGGCGATGACCTTAGTCAGCGAGGCGCAATCGAAAATGGTATCGACGGTCATGGGCTCGGCTTTGGGGAAGACGGCTCGTTGGCCGTAAGCCTTGCGATAGATCACCTGGCCATCGTGGCCCACCAGGACAACGGCGCCTGGCAGGCGGTTCTGCTGGATGGCCTCATCAATGGTTCGATCGACGGCGGAAGCGCCGGAAAAGGTTTGCCCGCAGAGCGTCGCAGAGGCCAGCGCCGCGCACCACAGAAGTTTCATATTCTTCCATAATACGTGCCCGCGGCCTGAGATTGTGTTATCAGCGCAGGATGGTGGGACAGACCATCGCATTTTGTGGTCTGTCATTCTCCGCGAAGCCCAAAACCCTGCCAGACGACAAGAACCGATCGTCTGTCCCACCAAATCTTCGCGAGCTGCGAAGAGATGTTGGCATTGCTTCGTGGCGTGCGCACTCGTGCGCGCCGCGTCCCGACTCATCGGGACGCCCGGCGGAGTGTGCACAGCTTCTGGGTGGAGGTTCGGTAGCTCACTCCGCCGGCGTCTTAATGAAGTCCGGCCGCGGATCAGCAGCAGGTCTCCGGCTTGGGCAAGACGGTTGGCGGCGCGGAGATGGAATCGGAGCCAGTCGCCTCCGCGCCGACTTCCATCGGGCAGCCCTTACCGAGCCCCAGCCGACCCACTCCCCACTGCGGGCGCTTCGGTCAATTCTCGAATCAGCGTGCGAATCTGCTCCGGCCGATACCCACTGACCTGTTGGCCGTTTACGAAGACCGCCGGCGTGCCGCTCACTCCGATTTCCTTCCCGAATGCGATGTCGGCGTCCACGCGCGCCGCTCCGGACTTGGTGTCCAGGCAGCTTTCGAACTTCTTCGTATCGAATCCCGGCAGTCCCGCCGCCTGCCCCAGGAGGCGTCGCTGCAAGCTCTCCACGGTGGTTTCCTTTTGATGTTCGAACAGATAGTCGTGGAGGCTCCAGAAAAAGCGTTCGCCCTGCTCTTGCGCGCAAGACGCCGCATCTGCCGCTCCGCGCGCCCACGAGTGCATCGGCAACGGGAAATACCGGAAGGCAAGCTTCACCTTGCCGCTTTCCGATGGCAGGATATCCTTCTCCAGCCCCATCGCCGCTTGCGCGCAGAACGGGCACTGGAAATCCGAGAACACTGTGATGGTCACCGGCGCATCCTTGGCGCCGAGCACCGGAAAGCTTCCGCGCTTCAGTCCGTCCGCCACAGCCTGTTGTTTCTGGCGCTCCTCGGCCACCGGATCGACGTCCGAGTCCAGGAGATCGCGCATGAGAAACCGCAAGTCCGGTGAGGCGAACAAGGCAATCTGGAAGGGCCGGCGCGGGTCCTGCGACTTGAACTCCAGCTTGCGATAACAGGTTCCGCCGATCGCGGCGGTCTGCGCCACTTCCAACGGCGTGGCTGCGGGAAGCTTGTACTTCTTCTGCACGTACTCAATCAGCCTACCGCGCCCGGAATCGTCCAGCGCCGGGCAGGGCGTCTGGGCGATCGCCGGGCCGGCCAGAAGACACGCTGCCAGCACAACACACTGGGAACCGCGTCTCGTGACGATCATGTTACCTGCCTCCCGATGCCGGCGGCGTGACCAGGACCACGTCATAGGCCCAGCCCTGCCGCGCGTTCTTGCTGGCCTCCGTCCAGACCACCTTGGCGCGGTACCGGAACTGGTTGCCATAGAGGTCGGCGTAGTGCGCGTCCTCATAATTCACGGCGATGGACTTGATTCCGGCTGATTTGAGGGTCATCAACTCACCGGGATCGGTGACGCCGTTGTGGTTCTTGTCCACCCAGATCAGCAACCTGGAGTAGATGGCGTCCTTCGCGTCGATGATACCGTCGCCGTTGCCTCCGAGCTTGGGATCGTCATATTGCGCCAGAGCCTTGAAGCCCAAGTGTTGAGCCGATTGCCCGGGTTGCACCGTCACATTGCTGAACAGTTCCTCGCCATTATCGATCTTGCCGTTGTGGTTGAGATCGAGCGCCAGCCAGCCATTCTGCACGCCCGCGGCGGTCCACGCGATACGGCGCGGCTTTCCGCTGCCGTAGAAGTCGAATTTGACGCCGCCCTTCTGATCCGTCATCGAGAACCCGTTGCCGGAGAGGTCGATGAGAATCGGGTCCATCACCTGGCAGATGGGAAACGGGAAATCGTACGACGAACATACTTCGCCGTCCGGGCATCCGCCGCAGTCATCGTCGGCGGGGGTGCAACTGGAGCTATTGCAAGTGCCTGCGCAGTCGTACACACTGCAATCGTTGGAACTGCAGGAAGAGCCCATATCGCAATAGCAGGAACTGCAGTTGGACGAGTCGCAGGTTCCGTCGCATTGCGTCGAGCCACAGGCGTTTCCGCAAGAGTCTGTCGAACAGGTGTCGCCATCGTTGGAGGCGCAGTCGCCACCACCGCCGCCGCCACCACCCGAACAGTTGCAACTTGAGTTCGGGTCACTGTAGTCCACGATGCATGAATTGCCGCCTGAGCAGCCACAGCCGTTGCCCCATGGAGAAATCGTGCTGGGAACCTGATTCGACGGGCAGGTAGCGTAGCAGTTCACCGTCGGGCCGGTACAATCGAGGACGATAGTGGTGCCCTTACTCTCGACAACGCTGCAGGCAACACCCCCCGGCATGTTCAGGTTCGGAACGCAGTCTTGCTCCGGATAATTGTCGAATGTAAAGACCACCTGCATGTTGTCGGGACTCCGGGTCGCGCTGGCAGTGGGCTGATCTGCGGTGAATGTCGTCGTCGTGGAACCGACAAAGACCAACTGTCCGAGAAGTTCGTAGTCATTGTAGATGTAGTTGCCCGGGTTATAGGTTATTAGGGGCCCCGCCGGGAAGTTCTGCGGGTTGGCTTGCGGGTTGAAACACTGCGCGGAGACGTAGAAGTCATACTGATCGGTGTAGCCCCAGAGGTTGGCCCTGCTTTCGCTGACGAAATTTAGCGGCCCGGCCTGGTTGAGTTGCGCGTACGGATCGGCGGATGCCGCGATCCCTGTGTCAGCGCGGCACAGGTGGACCAGTGTGACGAGACCGAGCGCGACGGCGGCGCGCTGGATACGGCCAGCAGCGCGGGTCATTTCTCCTCCTTGAGCGCCGAGTGCTCAGACCACATCGCCTGCAGCATCTCTCTGTCCTTGAGGAGGAAATCGAAGAGTGCCTGGTCGCGACCCAGCGCACGCGCGAAATTATCCAACTCGGCCGCGCGGTGAAGAGACTTGCCCGGGTCGTTCGGTGGCTGCGGCTGGGCAAGATAGGCCGCGCGAAACCGTTCCTCTGTGCCCGTCGACCGTTGGGCAAGCGCCTCACGAACCCCAGAATCCTTGAGCGCGGCTCGCAAGTTTCCGAGGAACGCTGCCCGCTCGTCGCCCTCAGCCTTGCGCGCCGCAGCGATCTGCTGGATGACGGAACTGTCTCCGCGTGCCGTACGGTCCAGGAACACAACAGCCGTGACTTGGCCATCTACGGAGACTAGCGAGCCCACTCCGGAGTTGCCTCTGACCCAATTCCGGCCAGGGCGCACCTCTCCCTTCACGAGGTGACCGCCCCACGGGGCCACTCGCACCACCTTGTGTCCAGGCAGGCTGGCCATGTACGTTCCGTCGAGTTCGTCGTCGGACGCGGAGGTAACGGCGCTGCTGCCGTCGCTATAGTGGGCGGTAAAGCGGAGTCCCCACGCTGAAATCGGCTTGTCGCAGTTTGGCGTGAGGCCGTATTCGATTGGCGCCATGTTCCCGCCGCCGGTTTGCTGGAGTATCCGGACGCTGACCACTCGCAGGTAATCAGAGAGTGTCGGGTCGACCGGGACGAGCGGGGGCGGCGGCGTCAACGATACGCCCGGTGCCGCCTTGGGCGAAGCGTTGGGCTGCGCGCCCTGTCCCTTCGAGGCCCCCGGTACAAGCGCGAGCACGGCGCATAACAGCACCAATCCTCGGGTCACCATGATTGTTCTCCTTGTAAACGGCTCGAGATTTCAACTTTAATCTACTGCTTAGCGCCTCTTAGAATACGGCTGTTCGGGTCTGAATCAACTGTTATTATTGTCACGATCCTGCTAAAGATTTGCACGTTCTTGCTGTGCGACCATAGCCTGCCGGTACTGGAGCGGGGGACGGCCGAAAACCCTGCGAAAGACCCGAGTGAAGTGGCTCTGCTGCTTGAACCCGACTTTGAAAGCGATCTCTTTCACGCTCATGTCGGTTGTTTCGATCAACTCCAGCGCACGTGTCAGCCGCTGCTTCATCGCCCACTCGGCCGGTGACGCACCCGTGGCTTCCTTAAAGAGATGCCAGAGCCGGGACTCCGAAAGGCAAACCTCCTTCGCCAAGTCCCGCAACGCAAGTCCATCGGCGCCGCTCGTCAGCCTTTCGGCGATACGAAGGGCGCGCTTATCTGCCATCCAGGATTACCTCCTCCTCTAACTACCCCAAGCCTGAAAGCGGTCGGGGGGGGGGTACTCTTAGGATCTATAGCATGGAGTTTTTGGTGCGTCAAGAAAAAAAGATAAACAGACTGTTTTATCTTAGGACATGACAATCGCGGAATCATTACTGGAGGGGGAATTACCTGAGGGAGCAGTAACTACGTCCGCGTCGGCCGAGAATTATGGGTGGTGCGGGTTAGCATCCGGCGGGAGCGGTTTTGGGATGAACTCTCGCTCCCGAGTTGCGTCCATCAAATCGGAGTGCAGGCGGATCGACAACCCGTCGCAGATCGACAGCCTGCCTCGCATAGCGGGAAGCCGGGGGAGCTTGAGACATGACAAAGACCGATCGTCTGTCCCACCAAATCTTCGCGTGCTGCGAAGAGATGTTGGAAGTGCTTCGTGGCGTGCGCACTCGTGCGCGCCGCGTCCCGACTCATCGGGACGCCCGGCGGAGTGTGCACAGCTTCTGGGTGGAGGTTCGGTAGCTCACTCCGCCGGTGTCTTAACGAAGTCCGGCCGCGGATCAGCAGCAGGTCTCCGGCTTGGGCAAGACGGTTGGCGGCGCGGAGATGGAATCGGAGCCGGTCGCCTCCGCGCCGACTTCCATCGGGCAGCCCCTACCGAGCCCCAGCCGACCCACTCCCCACTTCGGACGCTTCGGTCAATTCTCGAATCAGCGTGCGAATCTGCTCCGGCCGATACCCGCTGACCTGTTGGCCGTTTACGAAGATCGCCGGCGTGCCGCTGACTCCGATTTCCTTCCCGAAGGCGATGTCGGCGTCCACGCGCGCCGCTCCGGCCTTAGTGTCCAGGCAGGTTTCGAATTTCTTCGTATCGAATCCCGGCTGTCCCGCCGCCTGCCCCAGGAGTCGCCGCTGCAAGCTTTCCACGGTGGTTTCCTTTTGATGTTCGAACAGATAGTCGTGGAGGCTCCAGAAAAAGCGTTCGCCCTGCTCTTGCGCGCATGACGCCGCATCCGCCGCCCCGCGCGCCCACGAGTGCATCGGCAACGGAAAATACCGGAAGGCCAGCTTGACCTTGCCGCTTTCCGATGGCAGGATATCCTTCTCCAGCCCCATCGCCGCTTGCGCGCAGAACGGGCACTGAAAATCCGAGAACACTGTGATGGTCACCGGTGCATCCTTGGCGCCGAGCACCGGAAAGCTTCCGCGCTTCAGTCCGTCCGCCACAGCCTGTTGCTTCTGGCGCTCCTCGGCGACCGGATCGACGTCCGAGTCCAGGAGATCGCGCGAGAGAAAGCGAAGGTCCGGTGAGGCGAACAGGGCTATCTGGAAGGGCCGCCGCGGGTCCTGCGACTTGAACTCCAGCTTGCGATAACAGGTTCCGCCGATCGCGGCGGTCTGCGCCACCTCCAACGGCGTGGCTGCGGGAAGCTTGTACTTCTTCTGCACGTACTCAATCAGCCTACCGCGCCCGGAATCGTCCAGCGCCGGGCAGGGCGTCTGGGCGACCGCCGGGCCGGCCAGAAGACACGCTGCCAGCACAACACACTGGGAACCGCGTCTCGTGACAATCATGTTACCTGCCTCCCGATGCCGGCGGCGTGACCAGGACCACGTCATACGCCCAGCCCTGCCGCGCGTTCTTGCTGGCCGCCGTCCAGACCACCTTGGCGCGGTATCGGAACTGGTTGCCGTAGATGTCGGGGTAGTGCGCGTCCTCATAATTCACGGCGATGGACTTGATTCCGGCCCCTCTGAGTGTCATCAACTCACCGGGGTCGGTGACGCCGTTGTGATTCTTATCCACCCAGATCAGCAACTTCGAGTAGATGGCGTCCTTCGCGTCGATCACTCCGTCGCCATTGCCGCCGAATTTGGGGTCGTCATATTGCGCGAGGGCCTTGAAGCCCAAGTGTTGAGCCGACAATCCGGGTTGCGGCGTGACATTACTGAACAGTTCCTCGCCATTATCGATCTTGCCGTTGTGGTTGAGATCCAGAGCCAGCCAGCCATTCTGCGCGCCCGCGGCGGTCCACGCGATACGATGTGGCTTTCCGCTGCCGTAGAAGTCGAATTTGACGCCGCCCTTCTGGTCCGTCATCGAGAACCCGTTGCCGGAGAGGTCGATGAGGATAGGGTCCTCATCTGGCTGGCAGATGGGAAACATGAAATCGTACGACGAGCACTCTTCGCCGGTGGGGCATCCGCCGCAAGCATCGCCCCCGTCACCGTTTCCGCAGCCGGACTCGTCGCAGGTGCCGTCACAGTTGAACGTGCCACAGCCACCCGAACCGCACGGGGAGCCCATGTCGCAGGCGCAGGTGCTGCTGCTGCTGCAACCGGACGAGTCGCAACTCCCATTGGACTGGGTGACCCCACACGGGCTCCCGCAGGAGTCTGTGGAGCAGGTACCGCCGCTGGTGCCGCCACCGGTGTCGCCGCAGTCGCCGTCGTCGCCGTCTCCACAGTCCCCGCCGTTTCCACCGTCCCCACCACCGCCGCCGCCGGAGCTGTCCGTGCACTCGTAGTCTCCGCCCCCCGCGTCCTGGCAGGCCTGGCCGCTGGGGCAGAGGCCGCTGTCCGGGCTGCAAGCCCCCGTGTTCGTATTCCCGATCTGGGAACAAACGCCGCACGAGCCGGTGCAATTATAGTCGTCCTCCACGCACACGATGCCGTTGAAGGTGAGGCACCCGGAGCACGCGGCGCAATTGCCGCTGCAGTCGTACGTGCCGGAATACGCGGATCCGTTGACGCCGCATGGATTGCCGGCATTTGCGGTGCAGCAGCAATCGAATTGGGTGGAGTAGGACAGGGGGGACGGACACGTCGCCGTCACCACGTCCACAAAAGACGCTGGGCAGTCTTGATTGGTGGCGCCGTACCGGGTGGCGCCGTTGACGACGACCCAGCGAGAAGCGCAGCCTGAGATAGCACCGCCACCTACGCAGGCCGTCCATTGATCTCCTGGGACGGCATCGGTGACCCAGTATTGGAAGGAGGAAATCAACGGGCCCACGGAGCCCTCCCAAGTAAATGCTGGTAGAGGAGCGTAAGATGGGGGATCGTCATTGCCCGAGTAGTCGCACACGCCAGAGCCGTTAGGGTAGCCGCCGGCGTCGGCCTCGGGCCCGGTGGACCAGGTCACTCCGCTCGCGTTATTGCTGAACTGCGGCATGGCGCACGTCCCGGGTTGGTAGTTCGCGGTGCCTATCCAAGTAGTCACGGTGCCCGGCTGGGCCGTCGCGCCGAAAGGCCCATTGCAAAAGCTGATTTCATTAAGGGTTGCGCCTGAAGCAACGCTGTTGATGTATGGGGAGTACATTACCGAATTGGTAACGGGCTGCGTGCATTGCTGCGAGATCGCAGTCTGAACGACAGGGAGGCACAGAGCCAGAACGATGCGAGCAGAGCACTTCATTTGGCGCCTCCGGCAAGGGTGGCGTGGCGGGCCGTTTCCTCGGCCCGAACCCGGTAGTTTTCGATCTCGCGTCCGATTGCCGCCGCTCCCCCGGCCTTGAGTCCGCTCATTACCATTCTCAGCGTCTGCGCACGCATGGAGGCTACTTCAGCGGACACGTCGGAGGCGCGCCCGGCGAGGATGTCCTGCTGCCGGGCCTCCACCGCCTTCAGCGGATCGACCGAAGCGGCGGCGGCTCGCAGGTCGTCAAGGACCGCGGAGTACAATCGCGCCTGGAAGTCCCGGTGGGTCAGGAAGCTTTGCACCGTGGCGCCATCGCCCAGGGCGGTGCGATCCTCAAGAACTACCGCCGTGACGGTCCCCGACACACCAACCGGGGCCAACCCATCCTTTCCGACAGGCACCTCCACGGTTTCAATGTGGGTCTCACCGGGGCGGAGCAAGGAGTTAGTCTTGGTCCTCAACGCCAAAGGGAGCTCGGCATTGGAAATGTACAGCGCCAGGAGATCCACTCCCTGAGACGACGGCTTGCCTTGGGAGCCATCCGCATACGTGGGCGTCAGCTCCATGCCGACTGCGTAGACGGCTTTCTGCGACATGTTCCGTAGCTGAACCTTCACACTGACGGAGTCTCTACCGCCGGTCACCGGCTGAATCTCAATACCGGGAATGACAACGGCATCCCCAACCGGAGTGAGGTGGGGAAGCGGCCTTGACGTGGACGCCTGTGCCCAGCTTGGGGGTGCCCACGCGAGTACCGTTGCGGCAATGCAGGCGAACATTCCGTGTTTGACTCTACATAGCATAGAAAGCACTCCTTTCAACTTACAGACCCGCCAGCTTCTTCAGCCGCCGGTCATGGCCTTCTTAGAATTTAGAATACGGAGTTTTGGATCTGAATCAACCGTTATTATTGTCACGATCTTGCTAAAGATTTGCACGTTCTTGCTGCGGGACGACAGCCTGCCGGTACTGGAGCGGGGGGCGGCCGAAAACCCGGCGAAAGACCCGAGTGAAGTGGCTCTGCTGCTTGAACCCGACTGCGAAAGCGATCTCTTTCACGCTCATGTCGGTTGTCTCGATCAACTCCAGCGCACGTGTCAGCCGCTGCCGCATTGCCCACTCGGCCGGTGACGCACCCGTGGCTTCCTTAAACAGATGCCAGAGCCGGGACTCCGAAAGGCAAACCTCCTTCGCCAAGTCCCGCAACACAAGTCCATCGGCGGCGCAAGCCTCTCGGCGATACGAAGGGCGCGCTTATCGGCCATCCAGGGTTACCTCCTCCTCGAACTACCCCAAGCCTGAAAGCGCTCGGGGGGGGGGTACTCTTAGGATCTATAGCATGGAGTTTTTGGTGCGTCAAGAAAAAAAGAGAGAAACAGACTGTTTTATCTTAGGACATGACAATCGCGGAATCATTACTGGAGGGGGAATTACCTGAGGGAGCAGTAACTACGTCCGCGTCGGCCGAGAGTTATGGGGAGTGCGGGTCAGCATCCGGCGGTAGCGGTTTCGCGACGATCTCTCGCTCCTGGGTTGCGTCCATCAAATCGGGTTGCAGGCGGATCGACAACCCGTCGCAGACTGGCAGGCCTGCCTCGCACAGCGGCAAGCCGGGGGAGCTTGGCAGACGACAAAAGCCGATCGTCTGTCCCACCAAATCTTCGCGGGCTGCGAAGGAACATTGGAAGTGCTTTGTGGCGTGCGCACTCGTGCGCGCCGCGTCCCGACTCATCGGGACGCCCGGCGGAGGGTGCACAGTGGCCGGGCATCCCGATGAGTCGGGATGCGGCACGTATGAGTACGTGCGCCACAAAACCGAGTTGCCCAGCGATCCGGAAATGAAGGTGGGGCAGCTCATCCAGCTCACTCCGCCGGCGTCTTCATCAGATCCGGCCGCAGCCGCGCAGTCTTCTCGACGGCGGTCTTGTGCCGGAAACGGCGGATTTCCTCGTGATTGCCGTTCAGCAGCACCTCCGGCGCCTTCCAGCCGCGGAAATCCGCTGGACGGGTCCAGTGCGGACAATCCAGCAGTCCCTGGCCGTGGCCGGTATCCTGGAACGATTCGAAGGCCGCCGAGGTGTCGTTGCCTAACACGCCGGGAAGCAGGCGCGCTACCGTATCGACAACCACGGCCGCGGCCAGTTCGCCGCCGCTCAGCACGTAGTTGCCGATAGAAATCTCGTCGTCGGCCAGGTGCTCGGCCACGCGCTCGTCCACGCCTTCGTACCTGCCGCAGATCAGCAGCAGGTCGCCCGATTGCGACAAACGATTGGCCATCGCCTGGTCGAAAAGCCGCCCCTGCGCGGACAGCAGCACTACCTTCCGGTCGGGACGCCGTTCGGGCCAGATGGACTCCACTGCTTCGAAGATGGGCTGCGGTTTGAGCACCATGCCCTCCTCGCCGCCGAATGGACGGTCATCGACGGTTTTGTGCCGGTCGTGGGTCCAATCGCGCAGGTTGTGAATGCGGATATCGAGAAGTTGAGCGTCCTGGGCGCGCTTGACCACCCCATGCGCAAACGGCCCCTGGAAGAACTCGGGGAAGATCGTCAGAACGTGGAACGTCACGGCCGGTTGACTTCCTTCAGGCCTTCGGGCAGTTCCACGGCGATGCGCCGCGCGGCAGGATCGATTTCCACGCAGATGGACCGCGCAAAGGGGATCAGCAGGCCGCCCGAGAGTTCCAGCAGGCCGGAGCCGCCGGCGTCCTGCCATGCCGATACGCGGCCCAGCGATTCGCCCGACCGCCGGTCCACCACCTCGCACCCGATCAGATCGGACTGGAAGAATTCGCCCGGTTCTAGAGGAGTGCGTTCGCTCAAAGGCACGCGGACCTCGGCGCCGATCAGCGGTTCGGCGTCGGAAATGGAGTCGATGCCCCGGAACTTGAGGATCAGCGTCCGGTCGTGGAACCAGGACGATTCCACCTCCGCCGGCAGAAGCGCGGCGGAGGCGGTATAGAGATGTACCCCTCGGAGGTTTTGGAAACGGTCTGGCTTGCCACTCAGGGGCAGGGCGGTAATCTCGCCGCGGATGCCGCGGGTCTTTCCCAGGACGGCCACCGTCACCCAGCCCGAATCCGGTTGCATCACTCCAGAATTTCCAGCGTGAAGCGGCGGCTGAGTTTCATCCCGGCCGCGCCGAGGATGGTCCGAATGGAGCGCGCCGTACGGCCCTGCTTGCCGATCACCTTGCCGAGATCGCTGGGAGCCACCTTGAGCTCCAGAACCGTCACCTGCTCACCCTCCACCACGCGGACCGAAACTTCTTCCGGGATGTCCACCAGAGCTTTCGCGATATCTTCAATCAACTGCTTCATCACCCCGCCTCCTTCCCTCAAGCCCATGGTACCTGAAGCGCGCCGGCCAGTTACGTTAAACCCGTGTTACGGCCGTTCGGTATCACACATTTGGAGGGGGATTACGCTGTCGGCGCGGAGGCCGGCGCGAGGGCCGAATCGGGAGCCGGCGCGGGGTTTTGCTCCAGCAGGCGCTTCACGGTGTCCGACAACTGGGCGCCCTGCTTGGTCCAGTGCACCACCCGGTCGCGCTTCAGCTCGACCTTAGCGGGGTGGGTCAGGGGGTTATACTGCCCCACCACTTCGATGTTGCGGCTGTTGCGCGCACGCTCTTTTTCGATTACCACTACACGATAGAACGGCTTCTTTTTGGCGCCAAACCGCGCCAGGCGAATCATCAGCATCTGTGCTCCAAATCTCTCTTTTCGAAAAATCCAACGGTCCATTGCCCAACCGGGCATTTTGTTACGAGTCTACCGGCCTGGGGGGCCGGGCATGTCTCCGAACGGAAAACCGGGGGGCAGTTTCATCTTGCCGAATTTCCTGCCCAGGAAGCCACCCGAAAGCGACTTCATCATTTTCCGGGCCTGCGCATACTGCTTCAATAACTGGTTCACTTCCTGCACCGTGGTGCCGCTGCCCTTGGCGATGCGCCGCCGCCGGCTGCCGTTGACGATCATGTGATTGTCGCGCTCGCGGGGAGTCATCGAATCGATGATCGCCACCACCCGGCCGATCTCTTTTTCATCAACCTTGACGTCCTTCAAATCCTTCAGCATGCCCATCTTGGGCATCATGTCCATGAGCGAACTGAGCGGCCCCAGCTTGCGAATGGATTTCAACTGGTCGCGGAAATCGTCCAGCGTGAAGTCGTTGTCGATGAGCTTGCGCTGCATCTCCACGGCCTTCTTCTGGTCGATCTGTTCGCTGGCCTTCTCGATGAACGAGAGAATGTCGCCCATGCCGAGGATGCGGTTGGCCGCCCGGTCGGGATGGAACGGTTCCAGCGCATCGAATTTCTCGCCCACACCCACGAATTTCAGCGGCTGCCCAGTGACGTGGCGAATTGAGAGTGCCCCGCCGCCGCGCGCGTCGCCATCCATCTTGGTGAGGATGACCCCGGTGATGCCCAGGCGCTTATGGAATTCGTCGGCCGATTTGACCGCGTCCTGGCCGGTCATGGCATCGGCCACGAACAACACTTCGATGGGATTGAGCTGCTCTTTCAACCGCTGCAACTCGACCATGAGATCTTCGTCGATGTGCAGCCGGCCGGCAGTGTCCACCAGCAGTACGTCGCGGCCGGTGTTGGCGCTTTCGCGGCGGGCCGAACGGGCCAGGTCGAGCGGCAAGTCTTCGCCGGGGACGCCCTCATAAATAGGCTGGCCGACTTCGCGCGCCACCACCTTGAGCTGCTCGCGCGCCGCCGGGCGGTAGACGTCCACCGAGACCACCATGGGGCGGTGTCCGTTGCGCGAAAGCCAGCGCGCCAGCTTGCCCGTGGTGGTGGTCTTGCCGGAACCCTGCAGCCCCACGATCAGAAAGACGCTAGGCGGCTCATTGGCGAACCGCAGCTTGGATTCGTGGCTGCCCAGGATCTTGATGAGCTCCTCTTGAACGATCTTGACCACCTGCTGGGAAGGCGAGAGCGCGGTGAGCACCTCTTCTCCCATGGCCTTGACCTTGATGTTCTCGACGAGCTGTTTGACAACCTTGAAATTGACGTCGGCCTCGAGCAGCGCCATGCGGATTTCGCGGAGGGCGCCCTCCATGTTTTCGGCCGTCAGTTTGCCTTCGCCGCGGAGGTTTTTGAAAACCCGCTGCAGCTTTTCCGATAGGTTGTCGAACATGAGAATAGAAACGAACCTTGGCCGGCCCGCGGGGCGGGGCGGCGGATCCGTAAGCGGTTCCCTTATTATATCCGGTTATGGTGCGGGAGCGATGCGGATGCTCGAAGCCGCCATTTTTCCAGTGCGGTCCATGCCCAACTCGTAGAGCACACGGGTGCCTGGCCGCAAATCGGTGGCCAGCCCTTCGACCAGCCGCGAGACATGGAAAAAGATGTCCCGTCCGCCGTCGTCCGGGCGGAGGAATCCGAATCCTTTGGCTTCGAAATAAGTGACGACACTTCCCGCCTGTTCGCCCGTGGGCGCCTCGACAGCGGCTTCTCCGGATTCGCCGGAACCTTGCGAAGGTCTACCGCTTTTGTCGCCGACCCCCTGCTTGATCAGCGCGAGATCGGCCTCGGTCCAGTCCGAGGACGGAGTGTCTGTGGGAATTTTGAGGTCCGGATTACGTTTCCGGGCCTCTTCGAATAACCGCTTTTGGCGTGCGTTCAAAGATTATCCTCTCGTTTGGTATGCGGCTTCACGCAGTAACAGGCGCCGCCTTCTTCCTGCGGGCGCCCTTCTTCTCTGCGGGGGGCTGCCGGTCGCTCTTTTTCAGACTGCCCATCACCATGGTGGTGACAAATTTCTTTTCGCCGTGGTCATCGAATTTGATGACGATTCGCTCCTCGCTGCTGGACATTACCGTACCTAGGCCGAATCTTTGGTGTTCGACCTGGGCGCCCTGAGAGAAGGTGTTGGAAGCCATGATTTTTCTACGATTTACTCCTCGGTTGGATTGCTGGGGGACCTACGCGCCAATGAAGCCGGATGAAGCCGGGTAGAGGTATCTGGCAGAAGTACCACAATGAACTACTCTATATGTTAGCAGGGACAGGCCCACATTGTCGAGCACGACTCGAAAACGACTCGAAAACCGCAGCCGACGCGCCTTTTGGGGAGTGCAGACAGTTGCTGGTCGCGAAGTGTGGCGTACGCACTCATGCGTGCCGCATCGCCACTCCTGGCGATGCCCGGCGGAGAACCTCCGAAGCTGCAGGCGTCCGCCGGGTCTCCCAATGAGTCGGGATGCGGTGCGCACGAGTGCGCACGCCACAGTCGGGGAGCGGCCCGATGGCCGGAAACGATCCCACCGTCCACGGTCTTTCCCCGCGTTCCTATCTAACTTTGGAATACACCCCCATGCTGCCTAAATTCAGGCGGAAAAACCATTTACACTCCGCTCCCCGTCCGCTAAATTGATCTTGGATTCCAATGGATTCCCCCGAGGCAGGTATGCACTTCATCAGGCTCATTCCCGCGGTGCTGCTGGCCGTCGGAGTGGCGCTCGGTGCACCGCCGGCGGACGACGCCGGTAAGACCGCATCCACTCCGGCCCCCAAAACATCGGAACCGACCGCCGGTTCCGGCATTTCGACTCCCGGCATTCGCAACCTTCCCCCAGTTCTGCGGAACTCCGAGAAGCAAGACAACCTGTTTGTGGTATTGCCCGGACCCGCCACTCCTCCGGCTCCGATGCGTGCGGCGGCCGGGGCACCCTCTGTCAGTCCGGCAATTCCTCCCGCGCCCGATCCCGAACGGCCGGTCCTGCGCCGCGCCGATCCGGCGTACCCGCCGGAGTTCGGTGCCGAGAGCGCTGTGTACTGTCAGAAGCAGATCGGCACGTGGACTCTGGAAGACACGGCCGAGTTACTCGGCGAGCCTAAAGGTCATCGGCCGTCGCTCGATGACGACGGCGTGGAAAACGGCGACATCTTCGCGTTTGCCGATCCCAGCAGCCGCTACCGCGAACTGGAACTGGACTTCGACCGCGAATCCGGCACCCTGCGCACGGTTTTCGCCTATCCCTGGAAGATGTCGTGGCAGGAGTGTCGCAAACTCTGGGGTGTCCGCGTCAGCGCTACCGATGCCGACAAGGGCCGTACGTTCTACTCTTACCTCGACCGCCGGCTGGATGTACTGGTGGATCCTACCGGGAAAGTGATCAGTTTCGGACTGTACTGAGCCGCCGCCAGTCCTCGGGAATGTTTTGCATTTCCGTGCGAAACCCTACGACCCCGCGCCACGTATTCAGCATAGCGCTACACGTGCACGCGAATGCGCGTATAGTGAAAGTAGCAGGAGTCCCGGACATGAAACGACGATCCGCAATGCTGGTGGCGATTGCCGCCTCGCTCAGTCTCCTGGCGGTAGGGGCCTTCGGCGACGATACCAAGAAGACGAACAAGAAGGACGACCCGGAGGCCATCGGCGACCGCGATGTCGGCAGCGGGATCAATTTCTACGGTCTCGATACCGAAATCGCCATGGGTAAGCAGTTGGCCCAGGCGGTAGAGCGCGACGCCAAGGTAGTGGACGACCCGATTGTTGCGGAATACGTCAATCGCGTCGGCCAGAACCTGGTGCGGAATTCCGATGCCAAGGTGCCCTTCACTATTAAGGTGCTGGATACCGAGGAGATCAACGCGTTCGCGCTGCCGGGCGGCTTCTTTTTCGTGAATTCCGGATTGATCCTGAAAACCGATACGGAAGCGGAACTGGCTGGTGTCATGGCGCATGAAATTGCCCACGTGGCCTGTCGGCACGGAACGCGTCAGGCTACCCGCGGCGACCTGATGCAGATTGGCGCCATCGCGGCATCCATCGCTCTCGGCGGCTGGACCGGGTACGCTATCCGGCAGGGCGCCGGTCTGGCAATTCCGCTGGGCTACCTGAGGTTCTCGCAGACCTTCGAGGCGCAGGCGGACTATTTTGGACTGCAGTATATGTACAAAGCCGGCTACGATCCGGTGGCCTTCGTGGACTTCTTCGAGAAGATTGAAACCCTGGAAAAGAAGAAGCCCGGCAGTCTCGCCAAGGTCTTTTCCTCGCACCCCATGACGGACGACCGCATTAAGAAGTCCCAGGCTGAGATCGACAAGATTCTGGCGCCGAAACCGGAATACGTGGTGACTACGTCGGAATTCAACGACGTCCGGGCTCGGCTGGCGATGTTGCACAACCACCGCAAGGTGGACAGTGCCGATCCGAACAAACCCACGCTACGGCGCAGTCCCGGAACCAACGGTCCGGTGGATCCCAACCCCGACGGAACCACCCCCAAGACCGACAGCGACGAACGTCCTACGTTGAAACGCCGGGACAGCGGAAACTAAGAGCTGGAAGCTAAGACCTTACAACAAAAAGGGCCGGTCCCAGGACCGGCCCTTTTTTATTGGGAGTGAGAATTAGCCTTTTATGGGCACGGGAGAGAGGTCGCGGCTGGTGATGACGCGGTCGATCATGCCGTATTGCACGGCGCCCTCGGGTTCCATGATGTAGTCGCGATCGACATCCTTGGCAATACGATCCACCGGTTGGCCGGTAGCGTCCGCCAGCATGCCGTTCAGGATCTCCCGCATGCGCAGGATCTCGCGCGCATAGATGTCGATATCGGCGGCCTGGCCCGCCAGACCTTGCATGGAAGGCTGGTGGATCATGATCCGCGAGTTCGGCAGGCTGAAGCGCTTGCCCTTCGTACCCTTTGCCAGCAACACGGCCGCCATGGACGCGGCCTGCCCTACGCAAATAGTCACGATATTGGGGCGAATGAACGCCATGGTATCGAGAATGGCCAAACCCGCCGTTATGGATCCGCCGGGCGAGTTGATGTAGATGGAAATATCTTTTTCGGGGTCTTCCGCTTCCAGGAACAGCAACTGAGCGATGATCAGGTTGGCTACCTGGTCGTCAATCGGCGTGCCCAGGAAAATGATATTTTCCTTTAACAGCCGGGAATAAATGTCGTACGCGCGTTCCCCACGGGAGGTCTGTTCGACCACCATGGGGACAAGGACAGATTGTCCCATCTTACCTCCGGGTTTAGTGATGCGGTCCGGGCAGGCCCGGGCCGGGATTATCAGGCTCGTTTTGCGGCAACCGCACGCTTAGTTTTGCGCTGTTTTGCCGTTGCCAGAGACTTCTTTTTCAAGTCCAGCGCCTTTGCCAAGTCGGCGATCGTGTTCCGCCCTAGATAATCCATGATACGCGATCTCAGGGTCACCCAGCTATCGTGCATGGAACAGGGCATGTCGTCGGAGCATTCCGAAAGTCCGCTGGCGCACTGTTGATAGGGCGCCAAGCCGTCGAGAGCTTCGACAATGTCGAGAAGGCGGATTTCAGACGGCTCTATACGTAGGGCGAAGCCGCCGGTTGGGCCTTTACTGGATCGCAGCAACCCTTTACGTGCCAGTTGCTGCAGAATCTTCGCCAGAAAATGGGCGGGAATATCCTCGGTTTCGGCGATATTCTTCACCATGGCGTACTTTCCGTCCTGCACTTGTGCCAAGTGCACGAACGCTCGGATCGCGTATTCCGCTGAACGAGAATAGATCATCCTGATTCCCCCGGAGAAATCGGAGTAACGTTACTCCGTTATCTTAAAAGGTTCCCGACCGGCGTGCAAGGCAATTCTTTCTACTGAAACTCCATCCCAGAGTGCTTGAGCCGCCTGTGACACAACATTCGGGTCCGCAACACCGGTTCCGATTTAGTAGACGCATCGATAGTACGAAAAGATGCCAATTTCTTCCTGGACGGCGAGCGACGAATCAGGCCCCCCATGCCTCGTGCGGGCGCCGGCCGGTTTATGGCGCCAGGCCCGGCGGCGGCAGATGACGTCGGCCCGCGAAAGCGGTACCGTAAGGACAATGACCGTCCCTGCAAGCCCGAATCCGCTGAAACTGGCTGCCGCGGAAGCTGCCGCGGCACTTGTCGAGAATGGCATGATCGTGGGCCTGGGTAGCGGCTCCACGGCTTCTTTGGCGGTCGAAGCGCTCGGCCGCCGCATTTCGGGGGGACTCTGTTTCGTTGGCGTTCCCACTTCCGAAAAGACCGCCGAACTGGCTCGCAAAATCGGAATTCCGCTCTCCACGTTGGCCGAACATCCCCAAATCGCGCTCACCATCGACGGCGCCGACGAAGTGGAGCGGGGAACGCTCGACCTCATCAAAGGCCTGGGCGGGGCACTTCTGCGCGAAAAACTGGTGGCTGTGGCCACCGCCCGGCTGGTGATCGTGGTGGACGACAGTAAGTTGGTGGAGCGCCTGGCTTCGGACTTCCGGCCCTTGCCCGTCGAGGTGGTGCCCTTCGCCTGGCAGACCACCGCCCGGCGTCTGGAGGCGATGGGCGCCGAGTGGACTCTGCGTCTGGCCGGCGATGGCCAGCCGTTCGTGACCGATCAAGGCAACTACACCCTGGATTGCCGTTTCCGTTCCGCGCCGCCGGCGCGCGATCTGCAACATCGCCTGGACGGAACCGTGGGCGTGGTGGAGCACGGCCTGTTCCTGGGCATGACGTCGCAAGTGATTGTGGGCGGCGCCGCCGGAGTGCGCGTCCTCCACCGGGAGCAATGAGGATGCGCGCCGCGGTGTTGCGCACGCCTGGCCCAATCTCCGGGCGCCCGTTGCGCCTGGAGGATCTGCCGGCGCCCCAGCCGGGACCCGGGCAGGTGCTGCTGCGGGTGAAGGCTTGCGGCGTCTGCCGGACCGATCTGCACGTGGTGGAAGGCGAGTTGCCGCCGCTCGGCGATTCGATCGTCCCCGGCCACCAGATTGTGGGAGAAGTGGTGGGCGGAGAATCGGCGAACCTGCCTTCGGGCGCCAGGGTGGGCGTGTCCTGGATGGGCGGCACGGACGGCGTCTGCTGGTACTGCCGGCACGGTCTGGAGAACCTCTGCGACGCCCCCACCTTCACGGGCTACGCGGTGAACGGCGGCTATGCCGAATACGCCGTGGCGCGCGCCGGCTTCGTCTTCCCTCTGCCCGCCGAACTCGACAACATTCAGGCCGCGCCGCTGCTGTGCGCCGGGATCATCGGCTTCCGCAGCCTGCGCGTGGCCGGCGTGGAACCGGGCGAGCGCGTGGGCCTGTTCGGCTTCGGTGCGTCGGCGCACCTGGCCATTGCCATCCTGCGGGCCTGGAAGTGCGAGGTCTATGTCTCGACGCGCGGCGAGTCGCACCGCCGGCTGGCCGAATCGCTGGGCGCCGCGTGGGTGGGCGGCGAGACCGACAAGCCGCCGGCCGCTCTCGACCGTGCCGTGACCTTTGCGCCATCGGGCGACGTCGTGGTGGCTGCGCTCTCCAGCCTGCGCAAAGGCGGGGTGGTGGCCATCAATGCCATCCACCTGGACCGCATCCCCGAGTTCGATTACGACAAGCTGCTGTGGGGCGAGCGCCAACTGCGCAGCGTCGCCAACATGACGCGCCAGGATGCCCGCGATTTCCTGCGGACAGCCGCGGACATCGGATTGCGTCCAAAAGTCACCGTATTTGCGCTGGAGCAAGCCAACCAGGCCCTCGAAGCCGTGAAGGCCGACGCCATCGACGGCGCCGCGGTGATTGTGCCTTAAAAACGAGAAAATGGATGCCGACAAACGCATTTATTGGCAGCACCAAGCCGCCCACGGACGAAGAGCTGGCCGCGGCCCTGGGCGCCGCGAAAACCCACTGGGACCGGCTGCTGGCCGATCTTGCGCTCACCCCGGAGTGGAATTCCTACTCGCCCAAAGCCGGATGGGCGCTGCGCCTCAAGCGCGACAAGCGCAACATCGTGTACCTGTCGCCGTGCCGCGAGTGCTTCCTGGCGTCGTTTGCGCTGGGGGACCGCGCCGTGGCCGCCGCGCGCGAGGTGAAGCTGCCGAAGCCGGTAGTCAAACTCATCGATGAAGCCAAGCGCTATGCCGAGGGCACGGCGGTGCGGATCGAACTGACCGGCGCGAAGGATCTGGCGGTGGTGCGGAAGTTGGTGGGGATCAAGCTGGAGCATTGATGCCGTGCGTCGTGGCGTACGCACTCGTGCGTGCCGCATCGAGACTCGTCTCGATGCCCGGCGCTCGGCGAACGGTCTGCCAGGCGTCCCGAGGAGTCGGGACGCGGCACGCTAAAGCGTACGCCACGTTGGCTACAACCCCAGCCGTCCCTCCAAATCCGCTTGCGCCATCCCTTCGATCTCGACAACCTTCCGCCGCGACGTCGCGCCGGTTACGATGTGCACTTGCGAACGCGCCACGCCGGCCCATTCCGCCAGATAGCGGACGCATTCGTCGTTGGCTTTGCCATCCACCGGCGGCGCCGCCAGATCCAGCTTCCAGGCATCGCCCAACCGCCCGGCGAATCCTGACCGCTTGGCGCGCGGATGCACTTTTACCGTGAGACGCGCCATTCCACTTTAGCCCTCAGGTTGGCGACCCCGGCGGCCACCCGCGTATCCACCACGTCGAACGCCAGGGCGTCGTCCAGCCAGTCGTGGCTGGTGCCGTCGGCATTCTGCGTGGCCACAGTCAGCGTGTACGGCTGCGGCGTGAGCCAGCACTCCAGGTGGAAATCGACCTCCAGTTCGTCGCCGGCCGCGAAATCGCCCAACTCGATCCGCTCGATGCGCGTGTTGGTCCCGTAGACGTCCATGCCAATGCGCGTGCGCACCAGGATGCCGACCATCGGGTCGCGCACGGCGCCCGTAAAGCGCGAGCGTACGCGCACCGTAATGGGCTCGCCGCTGGCGACCGACGCCGCCGCTTCCCCATGCGAGTTGAGAATTTCGACGCCCACGATCTCGCTGGTGCCGTCGCCGTGGCGGAAGCTGGCGCGCACGCGTTCGTCCTTCTTATTGCGCGGTTCCTGGCGCTCCAGTACCAGCCCGATGTAGCGGTTGATCACGTCCTTGGGACGGCCCTCGGCTTCGATGCGGCCGCCCAGCAGCAGGATGGCGCGGTCGGAGAGTTGCTTCACCAATCCCAAGTCGTGGGAGACGAAGAGCACCGTGATCTTGCGTTCGCGCAGTTCCTGGAATTTGCGCACACAACGGTTGGCGAAGACCGCGTCGCCGACAGCCAGGGCTTCGTCCACGATGAGGATTTCGGGGTCCACGTGAATCGCCGTGGAGAAGGCCAGGCGCACGTACATGCCGCTGGAATATTCTTTCACCGGCCGTTCGATGAACTCGCCGATCTCCGCGAACTCCTCGATGGAGGGCATGGCCTTATCGATCTCGGCGCGGCTGAGGCCCATGATCTCGCCGTTGAGATACACGTTCTCGCGCCCGGTGAATTCGGGGTTGAAGCCGGCGCCCAGTTCCAGCAGGGCGGCAATGCGCCCGCGCGTGACCACGCGTCCCGTGGTGGGCTGCAGGATGCCGCTGACAATCTGCAGCAGGGTGCTCTTGCCGCATCCGTTCGGCCCCACCAGGCCCAGGGTTTCGCCTTTTTCGAGTTGGAACCCGATGTCGCGCAGGGCCCAGAAGTCGGTATGCAGGGAGCGGCTGCCCGGCAACAGTTCCCGCAAACGGTCCGACGGCCGCCGGTAGAGCCGATACAACTTCGAGACGTTCTGTACAAGGACCAAGTCCGATTGTAAACTGCCGATGTGCACACCGTCTTATGTGGGGCAGAATGGCATTCTGCGGCCGAGTGGTGCTCGGCCCGGGCGGCCTGGGCAAACTGGTCGGCAGGCCGATTGACACGCCCCGGCTCTACTCTTCGCGAAGGGCGCTGGCCGGTTTCACCCAGGTGGCCCGGCGGGCCGGCAGCCAGCACGCCAGAATCGCCACCAGAGTCAAAATCGACGGTACCAGCACGAAGGTCAAGGCGTCGCGCGGGCCCACCACCAGCAGCATATTCTTCACCATGTGCGAGGTCCCGAGCGACACCGCCAACCCGGCGATCACACCGGCCGCCACCAGCCGGATGCCCTCGCTCAGCACCATCGCCTGGATGTCCGCCGCGGTGGCGCCCAACGCCATGCGGATTCCGATCTCGCGCACCCGCCGCTCCACGGAATAAGAGACCACCCCGTAAATCCCGATGGTGGAGAGCACCAGCGCCAGCACTCCGAAGATACCCAGCAACTGTCCCGAGAGCCGCTGCGCCCACAGCGTTTCGCGAATGGTGGCTTCCACCGTCTCGTCTTGCAGCACCAGGTTGCCGTCCAGCTTTCGGATCTCCCGGCGGGCATCCGCGAGTGCGGTTTCGGGCTTGCCGCGGCTGTGGATGTACAGGGTTCCATACGGGAAGTAGTACTGAACCATCGACAAATAAATCATGGCCGGCGGGGGCTCGAAGAAATCGCGGTACGTAGCGTTACGCACCACGCCCACCACTTCCACCGGCAGGTTCTCGCCGCCGAACTCGAGGTTCTTTCCGATGGCGTCCTCGCCGGGCCAGAAGACCGCGGCGGCGGCCTCGTTGACAATCGCGGCGCGCGGCGACTGGGGCGTGTCCAGCTTGCTGAAATCGTGACCGCGATCGAGGGCCATGCGCAGCGTGCGGAAGTATCCCGGCCAGACCACGTTGGTCAGCGTCAGGCGCCCCTGGCCGGCGGCCGTGTTCTCCTGGCCGCGCAGGAACACCGTGCGCGCTCCCTGCGCCTTCAACGGCGCGTCTTTCGCCAGCGAGACGCCGTCCACCGAGGGCAGGGCAGCCACGCGCTCGAGCATGGCGCGCTGGAACTCTCCGCCGCGAGCCGCGCTGTAGCCCTGGTCGGCGACATTGTAGCCAATGGTCGCCAGGTGCGCCGCGTCGAATCCCGGATCGATCTGGCTGGCGCTGCGCATGCTTCGGATGAACAGCGCGGCGGCCACCAGCGTGATCAGCGAAAACGCCACTTGCTCGATCACCAGGATGGAGCGCAGATTCCAGTGTCCCAGGCGCGGCGCCGCGCGTCCGGAGCGTTCCTTCAGGTCCACCGCCAGGTCGGGGCGGGTGGCGCGCAGGGCCGGCGCCAGGCCGAACAGCAATCCGGCGAGGACCGATATGCCTAGTGTGTAGGCCAGCACCGGCGTGTCGAACTCCAGGTGGAAGGCCGCGAAGTTGAACATGGGCGGACGCAGGCTCCACAGCACATCGCGCGCCCAACGCGCCAACAGCAGGCCCGCCAACCCGCCCGCCACCGCCAGCACCGAGCTTTCCGCCAGCAGTTGCCGGATCAGCCGCCATCGCGTGGCCCCCAACGCCAGCCGCACGGCGATCTCCTTATTCCGCTCGGCCGCGCGCGCCAGCAGCAGGTTAGCCACGTTGACGCAGGCGATCAGCAGTACCAGCCCGGAGATGATCATCAGCACTTCGCCGGAGTTCACCACCACCTTCCGCGTCTTGGTGGCCAGCGCGGCCTCCGCCGCCGAGACCAGTTTGAGGCGGTATCCTTGGTTCTCCTTCGGCCACTGCCGTTCCATGTCCCGGCCGATCGCCTGCATGGCGGCTTCGGCCTGCGCCATCGACACTCCCGGTTTCAGCCGTCCCACCACCGAGAAGTAGAGCGCGCGCCGCTGGTTCACCAGGGCCGGCGTGGGGAACACCTGGGGATACATCATCAACGGCACCCAGACGTCGGCGGAGTATAGCGAGTTGAGACCCCGGAAACTGGCGGGAGCCACACCGACGATCTGGAATTCATGGCCGTTCAGCCGGATGGTGCGAGAGGTCACCTGCGGATCGGCGGCGTACAACCGGTTCCATAGACTGTAGCTGACGATCGCCACCGGGTTGGCGCCCGGACTCATGTCTTCTTCGGGACGGAACGCGCGGCCCACCGCCGGTTCCACTCCCAGCGTGGAGAAGTAGTTGCCGCTGACGATCGCACCCATCAGTAACTGCGCCTCGCCGTGGCCGGTCAGGTTCATGGCGATCGGCGAGTACAGCAGCAGCGAAGAAAAGACCGGGTTACGATCGCGGTATTCGAGATAGTTCGGATAGGAGCAGCCCAGGAGTCCGGCATTGCGCGGGTCCACGGTGTAGATCGCCGCCAGGCGGGCCGGTTCGCGAACCGGCAGGGACCGCAACAACATGGCGTTCAGCATCGTGACCACCGTGGTGTTGGCGCCGACTCCCAATGCCAGGGACACGATAGCCACTACCGCCGAGCCTGGGCTCTTAATCAGAGCCCGCAGACCGTGACGAAGATCTTCCCAAAGTCCAGTCATCCGTTACCACTAATAATCATGTGAAGTATAGCACTTGGTTTACATTACCGGGTCACCCGAGTTATCGTGCCCTTGGTGAGAAACTGCCTGCTGCTTGCGTTCCTGTGTGTTCTGGCCTACGTGCCATTCCTCTCCGTGCCGCTTTTCGAAGACGACTACCCCATCCTTACCGAAGGCCAGACTTACGGCTCGCCCGCGGCCCTGCCCGCCCTGCTGCACTCGCCGGTCATCCGGCAGCGCGCCATCAGGCACTGGAGCGCTTTTGCGCTTTGGGAGTTGTTCCATCTCACGCCGGCGGCTTATCGCGCCGCCAGCCTGGCGCTCCACATCGTGAACACCTTGCTGATCTATTGGCTAATCCGGCTATGGCCGGGAATGCGTCCGGCGGCGCTCTGGGCGGCGATCTTCTTCGCGGTCCAGGAAGGCCACCAGGAGGCCGTGGTCTGGTTCAGCGCGATCGACGAACTCTGGAAGTTCCTGTTCGGCGTGGGAGCCCTGGCCCTGTTCATTCTGGCCGGGAAAGCCGGCGGTGACACGCCCATCGGCGTCCGCTGGCTCTTGCGCGCGGCTTCGCTGGTGCTGTTCGCGCTGGCCATGATCTCGAAGGAATCGGCCGTCATCCTACCGGCGTTGTTCCTGCTGCCGATCCCGCCCAAAGTATGGCCCCGAGCGATTCCGCGCTTGCTGCCCTATGTAGCGCTCGCCGGGTTGGCCGCCGCCGCCATCTTCGCCGCCCAAACCTCGTCGTTCCGCTTCAGCGACGGCAGTTTCTCGCTGCACGCGCCGTTCTGGATCACCTTCCCCAAGGGCATCGCCCGCCTGCTTTGGATATGGGGATGGCCCGCGCTGGTGCTGGTCCGGCGGAAGTCCTGGGCGCCGCTCGCCTGGATGGCGCTGGGGCTGATCCCTTATTGCTTTCTCACCTACTCCACCGAGATCCCCAGCCGCCAGACATATCTCGCCAGCGCCGGACTGGCGCTGCTGGTGGGGCTGGCTCTGTCCAAAATCGCCTCGCGGAAACTGGCCGTGGCGATTCTGGTGGTACTGGTGTTGCAGAACGTCGCCTACCTTTGGACCAAAAAACGCACGCAGTTCCTGCGCCGCGCCGAGCCCACCGAGCAACTCATCCGATTTGCTCGCCAAACCCCGGGCCCCATCTGGATCCGCTGTTTTCCGCGGAACGGGTTCATCGCCCAGGAGGCCGTTCGCCTGGGCGCCGGCAAGCCGGTTTCCGATCTGGTATGGAACGCCGGGGACGCCGCCGCAAGAAACGCGGTAGCATTCTGCTACCAGCCGCGCTGAGTGCCGGGAATGTCGTGGCGCACGTACTCGTACGACCCGCATCCCGACTCATCGGGATGCCTGGCCGTTGTAGGCACACGCCTCCGCCCGGCCGCACGGTCTGTCGATCCACAGGCGCCGCGAAAGGTCGCGACGCTATCCACCGAGAGTGCGTGCCGCCACGACGTCCGCCATTCCGGCCCGTGAGACAAGCGGCTAGTCTTCTTCCTTGCGCCTCTTCCGGCACAGCAGCAATCCGGCGCCCACCAATGCCGCTGCCAGCACGCCGTCCACGATGTAATTCGCGGCGGGCGACGGCCCGAGCGTCCGCACCACAAATGCATCCGTCATCACCATGTCGCCGGCCACCTTTCCGAGTATCCCGGCGCCCAGAGACACCAGTACCGGATAGCGGTTCATCAACTCCGCCAGCAGGTTGCTCGACAGCACCACGAACGGGATGCTCACGGCGAGCCCGAAGAAAATCAGCGCGAAGCTGCCCCGCGAAGCGCCGGCGATCGCCAGGATGTTGTCCACCGACATGGTGAGATCGGCGAACATGACGTACCAGACGGCCTTCAGCAGTTGTCCGGGGGCGCGCACGGTTTCCGGCGGCTCGC
>Ga0181529_10000488_pt1 | contig 57389 bp, 52 predicted proteins | sample PEATcosm2014_Bin_36_FD_119763 | JGI IMG/M metagenome (GOLD analysis project Ga0181529, IMG submission 119763) | Peatland microbial communities from MTU Mesocosm Facility, Houghton, MI, USA - PEATcosm2014_Bin10_30_metaG | ecosystem: Environmental > Terrestrial > Soil > Wetlands > Peat | place...
AACTCGACGCCCTCAAGGAAGTCATCAATACCGGCGTGGGCTATGCCGCCGGGTCGCTGAACGAACTGGTGGGTACGCCCATCTCCCTGCGAGTGCCGGAAGTAGACGTCCTTCCTCTGCGCGAGGCCCGGCAACACGTGGCCGCTTTCGGGTGGTCGCGCGTCGCCTCGGTACAACTCTCCTTTTCCGGACCGCTGAAGGGCAATGTCGCCCTGGTATTTCCCTACGATAGCACCGTCAAACTCGTCTCCCTGTTGACTGGGGACGAGGGCTCCAATCCGGATGTCGATGGCATCCGCGCCGCCACCCTGGAAGAGACCGGCAACATCATCCTGAATGGCGTGGTTGGCTCCATTTCGAATCTAACGGAAGGCCAGATCTCGTTTTCCATCCCGTATTACAGCGAACAGGGCGGGTTACCGGCACGGTTCGCGGGGCTGGAGTCGTTTCCCAGCGTTCAAGTGGTGATTGCCCGAGCCCGGTTCGTCGTGGCCCAGCATGAGATCGAAGGCGAAATCTTCCTCTTTCTCGAGATGAGCGCGCTGGAGAATCTGCTCTTCGCCCTGGAGAGCTTCATGGATTCCCCAACCTAAGCCGTGCCACCCAAAAATCGCGAAACACGCTTCGACGTTCTGGACAAAGTCCCCGTTGGGATACTGGTGCTCGATTCGGACTACCGTGTCCTGTTCTGGAACGAGTGTCTGGAGAATTGGACGAACATCCTTCGCGGCGAGATCCTGGGCTGCGACGCGCGCTCGCGTTTTCCCAACCTCGCGAAATTCGCCTTCTCGAAACGCATCGAAAGAGTGTTTCGGGACGGAGTTCCCACCGTCTTTTCCCCGCAGCTCCATGGCCCGCTGATTCCCTGCGAGATCACCCCCGGTGAATTTCGCGTCCAATGCATCACCGTGACTTCGATTCCCGCCGAGACGGGCGCCGGTTTTCTGGGGATCTTCTCGATTCAGGACATCACCGATCTGACACGCCGTCTCGACGAGAGCCGCAGGATCGCCCGCGAACTGGCCGGCGAACTGACGCAACGAACCGAGCTGGAGAACGACCTCTACCGGGCCAAGGAAGCCGCCGACGCAGCCAACCGCGCCAAGAGCGAGTTTCTCGCCAACATGAGCCATGAAATCCGCACGCCCATGAACGGCATCCTGGGCATGACGGGATTGCTGCTCGATGGCGAACTGGACGCCCGCCAGCGCCGGCGCGCGGAAATTCTGCGGAATAGCGCTTCCGACCTGCTTGCCATCCTCAACGACGTCCTCGACCACTCCAAGATCGAGGCGCAGAAAGTCGAGCTGGAATCCGCCGATTTCGATCTGCGCGTGGTGGTCGAGGAAGTCGCCGACCTGATCGCCGTAACCGCCCAGCAGAAGGGCCTCGAAGTCCTCTGTTCGGTGGACCCGGATGTGCCCTCGCAGCTCCGCGGCGACCCCGGCCGGCTCCGCCAGGTGCTCATGAACCTGGCCGCCAACGCGGTCAAGTTCACCCATGCAGGCGAGATCTCCGTGCGCGTGCGCCTTCAGAGCGGCGATGAGACAGTGGTTCGTTTCGACGTCGCAGACACGGGAATCGGAGTGCCCAAGGAGAAATCTAAGTTGCTGTTCCGGCCGTTTACACAGGCCGATGCCAGCACTACGCGGCGCTACGGCGGTACCGGCCTGGGCCTTTCGATTGTGGCGCGCCTGATGGAGTTGATGGGCGGTCAGGTGGGGTTCGAGAGCGAAGAGGGCAAAGGCTCGTGCTTTTGGTTTACCGCCCGGCTGATGCAGCACGCCTGCGATTGGCCGCGGTCGCCGGTTTTCGCCCAGCGGCGGATCCTGGTAGTGGACGACAATGCCGCCAGCCGCCACCAGTTGACGGAACTGCTCCAATTCTGGCAGTGCAGCGTGGCGCAGGCCGGCGACGTCGAGACCGCCCTATCGCTGATGCGATCGGCCCAGCGGCCTTTCGATGTCGCGATTCTCGACCTGGAGATGCCCGGAGAGGGCGGCGACCGTCTGGCCGCATCCATCCGCGAAGACCCCGCCTTGCGCGGCATCCCTCTCTTGCTGCTGACGCCCATGACCCAGACGGCCGACAACGAATACTGGAGCGCATTGGGATTTGCCGGGCGGCTGACGAAACCGGTGAAGGCAGCCGAAATGGCTTCGCACCTGGGCTCTATCTTCGGTACCGAAACGAAACCTCGGCAGCCGGCGTCGAGTCCGGTGGAGCGCCACTCCAGCCACGAACGCCGTGCCGGAATGCGAATTCTCCTGGTGGAGGACAACGCCGTTAACCAGGAGGTGGCCCTGGGGATACTGGAGAACCTCGGGTATGGCGCCGACGTAGCCTCCGACGGAACCGGCGCACTAGTGGCATTGTCGCGAACACCCTACGATCTGGTGCTGATGGATTGCCAATTGCCCGATTTGGACGGCTACGAAGCTACCCGCCTGATCCGCTGGCCGGCGACCCCGGTGCTCAATCACCAGATTCCTATTGTCGCCATGACCGCGCATGCCATGGCGGGCGACCGGGAGAAGTGCCTGACCGCCGGAATGAACGATTACGTGGCCAAGCCGGTGTCCAGGGATGCGCTGGAACAGGCGATCGAGCGCTGGACCACGGCAGGTCCCCCACCGCTTGCCGCACCGCTCGCGCCGCTTGGATCCCAGCTCCTGCCGGCTGCCTCCCCGTCCGCGCCGGCCGCCGCACCGCTCCCGTGGGCCACCGCCCCGCTTGCGCCGGCCGCCGCACCACCCCCGCCGGCCGCCGCCCTCGCAGGCACGCCGATGGAGTTCGACGCGGAAGATCTGCTGGAGCGGCTGGGGGGCGATACGGACTTGGCCCGGCGCGTTCTCGGCCGGTTCCTGGTGGACATGCCGGCACAACTGGCGGCCTTGGCCCAGGCCGTTCAAGACGGCAACATCGAAGCCGTACGGATGGCCGCTCACACCATCAAGGGAGCTGCCGCCAATGCCAGCGGGACCCAACTTCGGAGCCTGGCTTTCGATATCGAGCGACGGTGCCGCGACGGCGAACTGAGTGGGACGGCGGAGAGTCTATCGGAACTGGCGGCGTCGTTCGAGCGAACACGGTCGATTGTCGAGGAATTCCGCCGCGCGGAAGACGCTTCGCAGTCGTCTAACTGACAACCGCCGTCACGGCGAAGGCCAGCAACGTGCCGATAGCGGCGCCGGCAACCACGTCGCTGAGGAAGTGCATCCCCAGCAGGATGCGCGAGGCGGCCACACTCAGGGCGCAGAACAGCAGACCGATGGTCAAATCGGGATAGAAGCGGGCCAGGGAGACGGCCACGGCGAACGCCGTGATGGTGTGGCCCGACGGAAATGAGAACTGGTCGGGCGGCAGCAGCGTGGCCCAGCAGTGAGGCTCGAAAACGCAAGGCCGGCGGCGCCGGAAGATGCGCTTCAGGCGCAGGAAAACCGCTATGCCCGAGCCTGCCGCCAAAGCGCCGCAGCCCACGGCGAGAAACCGGAAATCGCCACCGAAGAGCAGCAACATGAGGCCGAGAGAATACCAGAGCCAGCCGTCGCCGCCGCGCGTGGCGCATAGCATCCAGACGCGGATCCAACGCGGTGCGTACCAACGGTTGACCCTCCGCATCAGGCTGTGGTCCCGATGGGAAATGTACGTCAGCATAGCGGAAGCCGGTGTCATGTCGTGGCCTCCGTACGCCTCTTGAAATGCCGGACGCAGGCCGGAGCAAGGCATCTCATGTACCAGTTGTACGGCTCGCACGGCTACAATTGTGTGACGTGCGAGAAAAACATCGGTTAATGAAACCGTTTTTTGCCACCGAATCAGTGCCGCATGGCACAATCGAGTAATGAAGAAGCTGGACTTCGTCTTCTTCGACGCCGGCGGCGGCCATCGCGCGGCCGCGGGCGCCCTCCGCCAGGTGATTGAGCGGCAAGGGCGTCCGCTCGAAATCCGCATGGTCAACCTGCAGGAGCGGCTGGATTCGCTGGACGTCTTCCGCAAAGTGACCGGTCTCCGGTTGCAGGACGTTTACAATCTGTTGCTCAAGAAGGGTTGGACGCTCGGTTCGCCGCAACTGACGAAGGGCATGCACCTGGTGATCCGGCTGTACCACGGAAAGCTGGTGCGGGCGCTGGAGGCGTTCTGGAAAGAGAGCCGTCCGGACCTGGTGGTCTCGTTGGTTCCGAACTTCAACCGCGCGCTGTGCGACAGCCTGGGACACGCGCTGCCCGGCGTTCCGCTGGCGACCATCCTGACGGACATCGCCGACTATCCTCCGCACTTTTGGATCGAGAAGCAGAAGCAGTACCTGATCTGCGGATCGGATCGCGCCCTCGAGCAGGCGCTGGGCATGGGGCACGCCGAGGCGATGGTGTTCCGGACTTCGGGCATGATCCTCAATCCGCGGTTCTACGAGATCGCGCCACTAGCGGAGGCGGAACGAAGCGAAGCCCGGCGCGCCCTGGGATTCGCACCGGAGTTGCCGGTGGGTCTGGTGCTTTTCGGCGGGCAGGGCGCGGCGGTGATGCTGGACATTGCGCGCCGGCTCGGCAATCGGCAATTGCTGCTGATCTGCGGGCATAACCACAAGCTGCGCGCCCGGTTGCAGGCCGTGCCGCGCACCGCCGCTACGTTTGTCGAGGGCTTCACGCGGGACGTGCCGCGGTATATGCAACTGGCGGACTACTTCATCGGCAAACCCGGACCGGGCAGTCTGAGCGAAGCGGCGGCCATGCGGCTGCCGGCGATTGTGGAGCGCAACGCCTGGACGCTGCCGCAAGAGCGCTACAACGCGGTGTGGGTACGCGAGCGCGGACTGGGCCTGGTGCTGCCGGATTTTCGCGGCATCGCGGCGGCCGTGGACCAGTTGCTGGAGCCGGAGCGGTTCGCCCGGTTTCGCGAGGCCACCGGGCGGCAGACCAATCGGGCGGTCTTCGAGATCCCGGACATACTGGAGAGAATCCTGCGGGAGAACGCGGCCGGCAGGGCGTAAGGCTGCATGTGGCGGCGTCGTGGCGCAGGCATCCGCGGGCAATGCCACTTAGTTTTCCCGGTATCGGAAATGCGCCGCGTTATGTGGGGCAGGTTGTCAACCTGCGGCCGAGTGGTACTCGGCCTGGTCGGCATTTTCACACTGGTCGGCAGGCCGATTGACAATCGGCCGCAGGATGCCATCCTGCCCCACACAAAACCGCGTGCGAGACTCAAGCAGTACCGGTGTCCGCTTGCAGGAAAACTAAGCGACATTGCGCATCCGTGCGTGCCACACCCCGACTCTTCGCGATGCCCCGCGGACGGTGCACAAAACGCCACGCACCGTTCGAAGCGGACAGCCCTTACGCCGCGGCGAGCTTACCGCAATTCCGCCCGGGGACCGTTTTCGTCCAGCGGATTCGGCAGGTGCCGTTCGGCGTAGTACCCCGGATGCACGCGCTCGACGATCTGCGCCGTGGAGCGGTCCAGCACGCGGAAATAAGGCTGCGGGTTGATGCCGATCCAGAACGCCCAAACCACCAGCGGCGCGAACACCGCGATCTCCCGCCACGAGAGATCCTTCAGCAAGCGGTTCTTCTCGCTCACCTCGCCCAGCATGGTGCGTTGGAACAGCCACAGCAGGTAGGCCGCGCCCAGCGCGATGCCCACCGCCGCCCAGAAGGCCCACACGTGCGACATCTGGAACGCCCCGCTCAGAATGGTCAACTCGCCGATGAAGCCGTTCAACGGCGGCATCCCCATGGAACTGAGCGCGGCGATTCCGAAGACCAGGGTGAAGATCGGCATGATGCGCAGCAGACCGCCATACTCCGCGATGGCGCGCGTGTGCCGCCGTTCGTAAACCACGCCGACGATCAGGAAGAGCATGCCGGTGGAGATGCCGTGGTTGATCTGCTGAATGATCGACCCGGAAATCCCGGCCGGGTTCAGCGAGAACATGCCGAGCGTGCAGAATCCCAAGTGGCTCACCGAGGAGTAGGCCACCAGCTTTTTCCAATCCTTCTGCATGAGCGAGGCCAGCGCACCGTAGACGATGCCGATTATCGAGAGCACCGCCACGATGGTGATCACGGTGTGATCCTTGGCCGAGTCGGGCAGCAGCGGTATCGAGAACCGCAGGAAACCGTACGTCCCCATTTTCAGCAGAACGCTGGCCAGAATCACGGAACCCGCGGTGGGCGCCTCGGTATGGGCGTCGGGAAGCCAGGTGTGGAACGGGAACATCGGCACCTTCACGGCGAAGCCCACGAAGAACGCCCAGAAGACCCACCACTGAATGGGGATCGGGACGCGCGTGCGCATGAGATCGACGATGTCGAAGCTATTGGTCTGGAACTGCAGCGTGTGCTGGTAGTACAAGGTCAGGATTCCGAGCAGCATCAGCACCGAGCCGATCAAGGTGAAGATCATGAACTTGATGGCGGCGTACACCCGGCGCTCACCGCCCCAAATGGCGATGATGAAGTACATGGGCACCAGTACGGTTTCCCAGAACACGAAGAACAGCAGGAAATCGCGCGCCATGAAGACGCCGAGCATGGCCGTTTGCAGTAACAGGAAGAAGGCGTAGTACTCTTTGAGCCGCGTCTGGATGGCGTTCCAACTCGATAGGATGGCGATGAAGCCCAGCACCGTGGTCAGCATGACCAGCAGCAGTCCCAGCCCGTCGATGCCGATGTGGTACGAAGCGCCGATGGTGGGAATCCAGGCGGCCCGCTCGACAAACTGGAAATCCTTGGTGCGATCGAAATTGAAGACCAGCGGCAACGACACCAGGAAGCCCAGGAAGGCTGCCACATTGGCCCAGATCTTGATGGCGCGCGCGTTCTCCGAGGGAATGAACAGCAGCGCCAGCATGCCCACAAGGGGCGTGAACAGGACTATGGAAAGAATGTGGTCCATGATTCAGCTCAACATCTTATCAACTTTCAACCGTCCGGCTACGGCTATTCGCTGGGGACCGCAGGCGGGGGGTGTCGCCGGGGACCGCACGCGGGGGCTATCCGCGGGGGGACTCAGGGGACGCAGAAGATGGCGGCAGACGGGTTCCGCTGGGCGGTTTCGCGGCATAACGCAGTGTCGGTGGGTTGCCCTACGACGTAGCGGATCCGCTTGTCGCGGCGATCGCTCGCCGTGTAGCTTCCGGTCAGGAACATCACGGGTTGCAACTCGACCGGCAGGCCGGCGGCCTGGTTCCCGGAGAGCGTCGCCACCACCAGTTTGAGTTGCTCCGGCGGTGCGGCCGCGATCCGCCGGGCCAGCTCGGTGTATGAAGAGCCTAAGGCTTCGGCGGTGTTGGGATGGCGCGCCCAGACGTCGAAATAAGAGTGGTAGGGCTGGTAGCAAAGTGCCAGCGCAACGGCTATGGCGGCAGTCTGCACAATGCGGACGGGCGTCACGCGGACCAACCACGAGTAAACTTGTTGCGCGCCCAGCGCGGCCAGGAGACAGACGGGCGGAAGCATCAGAATGGCGCGGAGCGAGTGGGGCGCCTCGGTGGCGAGTACGGCCGGCGCCATCCCCGCCGCCAGCCACAGAAGAATCGTCCGTTGCCGCTGCCAGGCGGCGCGGAGGCCGATGACCATGCAGATGGCCACGGGCCAGAAAAGCTCGGCTTGCCAAGCCACGTTGTGGCGCCAGTTGTGGTCGCCGCGGGTGAACAGCATACGCGCGGTCCGCCAGCAATTGAGAGCGATTTCGACCGCGGGCCGAGGTCCGCCGACTACCGACACCAGGGACGCGCGTCCCCAGAACGCGCCTGGATGGCCGGCGAAATAGACCGCCAGCGGTGTCGCTACGGCTGCCGCCGCGCCGGCGAAGATCCAGACTGCGCTGGCTACCCTCGGCATCTGGCGCCCTTGCGCGATCCAGATCGCGAGTAGCAGCAGCGGAGTCACCCGATAAGCGGGATAGGTGTAGAACCCCAGTCCATACACCGCGCCGGCCAGCGCCATCCAGGCGATCCATGCCCGCCCGCCGCGCGCCCGGCGCAGCGCCACCAGCAACAGGTAGAAACCCCAAACCAGGAATAGTGGGGCGGCGATGGCGCGAAAGGCCATTCGCGAGAAGACCATATGCCAGAAACTGGTGGCCAGGAAGAAGGCCGCCAGCAAGCCCGCGGGCGCCGAAATCAGTTCCGCGCCCAGCAGGTAGAGGCCTCCGACCGTCAGGACGCCGAAGACGGCCGCCGGAAGCCGCAGCGCCCACGCCTGGTTGCCGAAGAGCGCGATCCCCAGCGCGGCCGTATTGACGTACAGGCCTTCGCGGCCGTTGTCCTCGGGATAGAAGACCTGGAAGCGGTGCGTTTCCAGGGCCTGCCGGGCGTCATTGCCGTCCATGGCTTCGTCTACGTAGAGGCCCGGTGGGAACGCCGCAAGTTGATAGAAGCGGAGGAACGCGGCCAGCACTAGGACGGCGCCGACGCCCCACGGCAGGAACGCGGAGCGGCCTTCGGAAGCTGGCATTCCTACACGGTAGCATCCGGGCGGAGCGAGCCTCGGCAGCGACTGGTGGCGGTGGCCGGAGAGCCTGCGGGTGTCGGCCGGGCATCCCGATGAGTCGGGATGCGGCGCGCATGAGTGCGCACGCCACGGGGGGGGTTAAGCTTCGCCGGCGGAGGCGGTGGCCCATAGCGGAGTGGTGCTCCGGCTGGGGCGGCAAAGAAACGCGAAGCCCGACTCTTGTAGAAGACCATCGATTGAGCACAACTGCCGCTCATTCAGACTCTTGATTCCATAGCCTGCGCCACCGTGCCGGATATGGTTCTGATGAAGCAAGGTCTCGCGATCGTACACCGTTCCATTTCCCCGGACGATGCGTTGCGGGTCGAGGCGATCGACGTGCTGGCTGAACCGCTTCACATTTCGAAAAGAAACTTCCTCGGCGATTTGGCTCACGAGTTTCGGTTCCGCCGGAATGGCCAAATGAGCGGCGATACTCGAGATACCGGCGAGTGGCCGCTTCATGATGGTGTCGTAGGATACGATGCAGGCACTGTTGGTCTCCCGATGAAACGACCACACGCGCAGGCACTCCTGAAGGTAAGCGATGGAGAGTTCCAGTGGGAAGCCGAACATTCGCGAAGCGGAGACCACGACATCATAGGGGTCGCGCCAGGTGTAGATCGCTTTGATAGCGCCGGTGCGGCATAGTTCGGATGTGGAGGGATCGAGAGTGTGGCGCTTGACGACTACGTGCGAAGAGCGCGGTCCGGCTGCGGCGGCAATGACCGCAGGGTCTTCGGAATAAATGCCAAAAGTCCGGCGATCCGGATCGCACGATCTGAGGAGTCTCAGAACAACGTTAAAAGACCATGTAGAGCCGCTGCGATTCATGCCATCGCACAGAACCAGCATACAGTTTTTACAACCCGGCTGGAGCGCCAAAGTTGCGAACCCTTTCCAGAATTGAGTTGAACCAATCCGCTAAAGGCGGTGAAGATACATTCAGGAGTTAATGAGTTACGACGCGGCTCCCATGGTCATTCCACACACCATGGTGTTCTGCAACTCAGAGAGCCGGGACTGCAGGCGGGCGCGGTCCGCACGGTTGACCACGGGCAGCAGCCGGCCGACTTCCAAGCAAAGCCGCGTCATCTCTTCGTAATATTCGGCGGAGCCATACTCCAGATGCCGCGCTAATGCGAACCCACGCTCTAACTGGTTGTCGATCAATGCAGTAAGTTGGCGATCGGTGAGTGCGCGCAACTGCGCAAGCTTCCGGGCCTCCGAAATCCGGGGTCTGATCATAAATTTGGTCCTAGCTACATACTTAGACGCTGAAACCCCGGATTTCGATCACAAATATTTGATGAATATCGTTAGGTGCGGTTGATCACACACACTCCGCCGCAATACACCGCATAGGCCGGTTCGCGGCCGAAGAAATAGGGTAGTTCCCTGAAGTCGGCACAATCGTGGATGGCAAAATCCGACAATTTTCCGGGTGCGAGCGAGCCGATCTCGCGGCCCCGGCCCAAACTGCAAGCGGCGTTGATGGTGGCGGCGGTGATGGATTCCGCCGGGGTCATCTTCATCTGCGTGCACGCCAGCGAAAGGACCATGGGCATCGATGCGGTCGGCGAAGAGCCGGGGTTAAAATCGGTAGCCAGAACGACCGCCATCCCCAGCTCGATCATCCGCCGCGCGGCGGGATAGCGCGTCGAACCGAGGGCGTACACCGACCCGGGCAACAGAACCGGCTGCACCCCGGCCGCGCGCAATGCCTGGTGACCGGCCTCTCCCGTGGATTCCAGGTGGTCCGCAGTGGCGGCGCCCAGCTCCGCGGCCAACAGCGACCCGTAATCGGCGCTGAACTGGTCGGCATGCAACCGAAGCCCCAGGCCCAATTCCCGGGCGGCGCGAAGTACCACCCGCGACTGGTCCTGCGAAAAGACGGTGGGCTCGCAGAAGACGTCGCAGTGCTCCGCCAGCTTGTACTCGGCGACGATCGGCAGCATTTCCCGGGCGACCAGGCGGACGTACTCGTCAGTCCGCCCACGATACTCGTCGGGAATCTCGTGTGCCCCGAGGAACGTGGGCACATAGCGGAGGCTTCGCTCGGCGCCGAGTTGGCGGATGACCCGGAGGATCTTCAGCTCGGAATCGAGCGAAAGGCCGTAGCCGGATTTCGCTTCGACGGTGGTCGTTCCGCCGCGCAGAAACCACTGGCGGTAGCGGCGCGCGGCATCCAGTAAGTCGCCTTCCGAGGCATCCTGGGTCTGCCGCACGGTGGAGCGAATGCCTCCGCCGCGGGCGGCAATCTCGGTGTAAGTGGCCCCTTCGGCACGTAGTTCGAACTCGCCCGACCGGGTTCCGGCGAACACCGTGTGGGTGTGCGCGTCCACGAATCCGGGGAGCACGATGCGGCCCCCGGCGTCCACCACTTCGGTATCGGGCGTGAGGAGCCGCTCGATTTCGCCGCGCGTACCCGTGGCTGCGATGCGGCTGCCGCGCACCAGCATGGCGCCATCCTCGACGACCGCCAGGTCGCGCATCTCGCCGCCGGCGCGTGGACGGTCGGGGCCGGCCAGCGTCACCAACTGGCGGCAATTCAGGATGGCGAGCCCGCCCACTATACCCCCGCGGCGCGCAGTCGGGCTTCGACCGCCTGGCGAAACGCCGTGTCCTGGATGGAATCGAGATTGATGCGCACGTTTTCGAGTACGCCGGCTTTGGCCGCGACGGTCAACGCCTTGGCCACGGCCAGGTCGCTCGCAAATTTCGCGGGGATCTGCAGATCGTCGAGCCGCTGCGCCATGGCCGCGCAGCGCTCCAGCACCTGGAGGGGGACGTCGGCAGCGCCGTGGAGCGCCTCCTCGACAAACGGACCGCGCTCGGCTTTGGGGATCTTGTACGCCGCCATGACCTTTTGAAATGCCGCCGCGTCGCGATCCACGGCTTCCGTGAAGAAGGCGCGATCGTCTTCGAAAGCGATGCTATCCAACCTGGCGAGGCGCGCGACCATAGCGCCCAGGGCCGCCGCCATGGCCGCCGCGGCCGCCGACGCGCTGCCGCCGCCGGGTGTTGCCGTAGGCGCGGCCAAAGCGTCCAAAAACAGGGCAAGGCCATTCCGTTTGGAGATGGCCGCGGCGATGCGGCTCTCCAACACCAACCCCGGCCGGAAATTTTCGCAGCGCAGGAAGTAATCGGCCGCCATCTCCAGGGCCTTGGCCGGAATCAGCCCGACGATTTCGCTGCCGACCACCGGCACGCCATAGCGCTCGGCCTCGCGCCTGACGGTTTCGAACACGAGGTGCACGGGCGTCTGTTCGAAATCGGTGAGGTTGATGGATACCTGCGCCAGATTGCGCGAGGCCAGCATCACGCCCATGGATTTGACGTAGCGGAACCCGCCGCTCGAAAAGCGGATGGCCTTGGCGATCCTCTTAGCCACGCTCAGGTCCGGCGTGCCCAGGTTGACGTTATAGGCGATGAGGAACTTGCGCGCGCCCACCACGGTGGCGCCGGCCGTGGGGTGGCAGACCGGGTCGCCGATATCCGGATTGCGCTCGGCGACGGCGCCCATCTCCTTTATCAACGCCTCGAACTGTCCGCGGCGGATGTTCTCCAAGTTCGTGCGGTCGGGCCGGCGGGCAGCGGCTTCGTAGAGATATACCGGGACTTTCAACTGACTCCAGATCTCCTGGCCGACGCGTTCGGACAAACGCACGCAGTCTTCCAGCGTGACACCTTCGATGGGGATGAAGGGCACCACGTCGGCCGCGCCGATGCGGGGGTGGGCGCCCTGGTGGCGTGTGAGATCGATCAGATCCACGGCCTTTTCGACGCCGCGGAAGGCCGCATCGGCGATGGCGGCGGGTGGACCGACCAGGGTGATGACGGAGCGATTGTGATCGGCGTCCGACTCGCGGTCGAGCAGCGCAACTTCCGGGACGGCCAGCATGGCCTGGACGATGGCATCGACCTTGGCGGCGTCGCGGCCTTCGGAGAAATTCGGTACACACTCTACTAGTTGTCCGGACATAGTCGTTCGTTCCCGCGATGTGGCGGCACGGTCCGCCGGGCATCGACACGAGTGTCGATGCGACACGCACGAGTGCGTGCGCCACGAGTTTACTCCTCCATCGGGCGTTTCAAGCCGTGCTCTTTCGCGAATTGCACGGCGGTTTCGTAGCCGGCGTCGGCGTGGCGGATAACGCCGGTGCCGGGGTCGGCGGTCAAAACTCGTTCGAGACGGCGCTCGGAATCGGCGGCGCCATCGGCCACCACTACCATACCGGCATGCTGCGAGTATCCGATGCCGACGCCGCCGCCGTTGTGGATGGAGACCCAGGAGGCGCCGGCGGCGGTATTCACCAGGGCATTGAGCAAGGGCCAATCGGCAATGGCGTCGGAACCGTCGCGCATGGCTTCGGTCTCGCGATAGGGCGATGCTACCGAGCCGGCGTCCAAATGGTCGCGGCCGATGACGATGGGCGCCTTCAATTCGCCCTTCTGTACCAAGCGATTGATGGCCACGCCGAACTCCGCGCGCGCGCCGTATCCCAACCAGCAGATACGGGCGGGCAGGCCCTGGAAGTGGATGCGATGGCGCGCCAGAGGGAGCCAGCGCGCCAGGGTTTCGTCGTGCGGAAACAGCTCGGCGGCCAGGCGGTCGGTGCGATAGATGTCCGCCGGATCGCCCGAGAGCGCCACCCAGCGGAAGGGGCCCTTGCCCTCGCAAAAGAGCGGCCGGATGTACTCCGGGACGAAGCCGGGGATCTGAAACGCATCGTCCACGCCGGCCTTCCTGGCCTGGGTGCGCAGATTGTTGCCGTAATCGAACGTGACGGCGCCTTGGCGCTGCAGGGCGAGCATGGCCTCCACGTGAACGGCCATGGACTGCGACGACCGCGCAACGTAGGCCGCCGGATCGGCGGTGCGCAATGTCCGCGCGGCGTCGAGGGTGATGCCGTTGGGCACATAGCCATTGAGCGGGTCGTGCGCGCTGGTCTGGTCAGTGAGCACATCGGGGACGATACCGCGCCGGGCCATCTCGGGGAGCACGTCGGCGCAATTGCCCACCAGGCCGACGGAGATGCCGCTCTGGCCAACGAGCGACTGCAGAGCTTCGTCGAGGTTGGACGCGATGCGGTCGCAGTAGCCGGTCTCGAGGCGCCGGCGGATGCGCTGCGGATCGACATCGATACCGAGGAAGTTAGCGCCGTTCATGGTGGCCGCCAGCGGCTGGGCGCCGCCCATGCCGCCCATGCCGCCCGAGACCACGAGCTTGCCGGCGAGCGATCCACCGAAATGTCTGCGGCCCACGGCGGCGAAAGTTTCGTAAGTGCCCTGGACGATGCCCTGGCTGCCGATGTAGATCCACGAGCCTGCGGTCATCTGGCCGTACATGGTGAGGCCCATGCGCTCGAGGCGGTTGAACTCGTCCCAATTGGACCAGTGTCCCACCAGGTTGGAGTTGGCGATGAGGACGCGCGGGGCATCGGGGTGGGTGCGAAAGACGCCGACGGGGCGGCCCGACTGGACCAGCAGCGTCTCGTCGTTTTCGAGCGCCCGGAGCGCGCGCACGATGGCGTGGAAGGAGGGCCAATCGCGGGCAGCGCGGCCGGTTCCGCCGTAGACGATCAGCTCGTCGGGGCGCTCGGCAACCTCGGGGTCGAGGTTGTTGTGGAGCATGCGCAGGGCGGCCTCCTGGCGCCATCCCTGGCAGCTCAACGTGGAGCCGCGCGGGGCGCGAATTGCGGTCGAGAGACTCATGGCATCTACAAGGATACTCTGGAGCGCGGCGGGCTACAGCGCGGCGAACCGAAAATACCGAACGAAGCCAGTTCCCATTATCGGACAGTGGGTTAAACGACTGTCAAGACTCGGCTTACTGCAGAAACGGCGCGCGATTCGGTTGAGAGTGCATGCACGGCGCTGCCGAGATCGGGGTCGCAGAAGCAAGTGCGGAAGCCCGTCGAAAACCGGGCAAGTGGCAATGGGTGCAATGAGGAATAGTTGTGACTGGCGAAACCGCGGCTTAAACCGTCTCTTCAGAAGCCGAGGCGGTAGACCGTGTCGCCAGAGATTCCGATGCTTTGTGGGATGCGCGTGTCATCGCCACTTGTACCATTGCCCGTCGATATTGATATAGGCCGGCTTCTCGGATTCGCTTTTGAAAATCAATACGTGACGAAATGGTATGGGCGAACGCGGCGCCTGTATGACGGAAACCGGCTGCATTAGCCGAATGGAGGCGCCGTTCTTCTCAATACTGATGCCATCCTGCACGTGACCTCGGGAGGCGCTTACTTCCTCCTTGGTTCCGCCGCTGTACACGCTATTGAATAGCATCATAGGCTGGTCGGGCTGATCGACTTGTTTCGCGGCATCGGCGCAGAGTTTATATACTTCTGCGATGGAATGCGGCGAAACGGCCGCTCCTATCTGTGCGACTAACTCATCGAGCTGGCCGGGTGAGAGCGGAGGTGGCAGGATCGCGCGAAGGCGTCGAGTGGCCTCGTCCTTGTGACTTCCCCGAAATTCACCGCGTGTAACCCGCCCGAGATACCAGTCGTAACTGAAGACATCGTCATCCCGTAACGCCCAGGCTAACTCCTCCTCGCGCTTAGTCTGTGGAAACGACTTCTGGAAAGTCAGGAATGCTTCTTTCGTTCCTGCGTGTTGCGCCGTCTGCCAGGCGAACTCCTCCAGTTCGGCGAGGTATTTCGACTCCGGGAAACTCTTTTGAAATAGCTCGTAGCCGGCTTCGGTACCGCTGCGCCGCGCCGTTTGATAGGCGAACTCCTCGAGATCGGCTAGGTATTTCGACTGTGGGTAACTCTTTCGAAACTCTTCGTATGCAGCTTCGGTCGCCGTGCTGCGCGCCGTTTGATAAGCCGAGTGTTCCATCTCACCCAGACGCGCAGTGGCCGCCGCCTTGGTGTCCGGATTCCCTTTAGGGGCGTTAGCAATACGGCCAAGACTGTCGCGGTTGGCAATGCGGCTAACGGCCGCAAGCCTGATATCGGCCTTCGTGTCGTGCATAGCTGCCGACTCAAGCTTGAGACAGGAGCGTTGGTCGCCGGAGTCGCATGCGGTCTTGAACTTATCCAGTTCCTGAATCGATGCAGCCTGCAATGACCGCCAGCTCAATGCAAGGCACATCAAAAGCAGGAATGCCAGCCTATGGGAAACTCTCACACGTTCCTCCTTCGCTTGAAATCCCAGGCTCCTGGACAACTGCGGGACCGGGAATACCATCGTCCAGGAGTTCCATGTCGGCCCAAGGATCGGGTTGAGTTTAGCACAGACTGCCATCTGGCGATCCGCGAATTACAGCTTTTGGGGACTTTTTCTCCGGTCGCGCCGTTTGGGTGGGGCCGGACTGGGAGTGCGGTCGGGTGGGAAAGTCCGAGAACCGGGAAGGTGCATCTTATCAGTGGTCTCTGCAAGCTCTTTCCGATTCCGACGGCCTTGTCTGCCGGATTTCGGCTGTGGCGGCGGGCGTGCTTGACGAGCACCGTGACTGCGGGATTCGGTGGGAGTGCAAGACCGCTCGCTGAGAGGCTGTGGAATGATTGGAGCACCGGCGTGGCGCACGCCCTCATGCGCAATGTGGCTTACTTTTCCCAAAAGTGGGAATGCTGCGGAATTCGTGGGGCAGGTTTTCAACCTGCGGCCGATTTTAATCGGCCTGCCGACCAGTGTGTAGGAGCCGCCCAGGCGGGTTACAAACCCGCCGCAGGTTGAAAACCTGCCCCACATTAAGACCGGGCGAGCCGCGATCACTGCCGGTGTCCGCTTGCAGGGCTACGCGAGGTTGCGCACTCCCGGCGCCGGGTCCCGATTGTTGGGGGCGCCTCAGGATCGGGAATCGCCGGGCATCCCGATGAGTCGGGATGCGGCGCGCATGAGTACGTGCGCCCAAGGTCTACATCCCCGGCAGCAGTTCCCGCAACTGGTCGAGGAGGTCGGATGGAAAGAACGGTTTGGGCAGGAAGCGGATCTGCCTGGCGTTGTGCGGGGCTTCGCGGTAGTGGCCCGAAATCAGCAGCACCGAGGCATTCGGATGCAGCTTCAACACCCGCTCGGCCAGCTTGATGCCGTCCATTTCGGGCATTTTGACATCGGAGATGAGCAGGTCGATGGGCTCCCGCTCGCAGATGCGAAGGGCTTCGCTGGGCCGTGGCGCCAGTAAGACGCGGACATTGACAGGCTTCAGCATGCTCTCGACCAGCCGCAGAATCTGCGGCTCGTCATCGACGATCAGAACCGTACGGGTCCGTTCCTCCATGAGCAGAATTGATTCTACGTTTCCGGCGGGCGTTCCGCAAGCCGAATGCATTTCGCGGGGGCGCCGGCCGTGCCGCCATCCCCGGTATCTGCGACAATGCAACGAGTAGCGGTATTCAAACTATGCCATGCTTTCTGGTAGTTGCCATTCTGGCGTTTCCCAGGGCCGTGCTGGTCCTGATGTTCCTCTTCACCACCTATTTGCAACGCGCCTATCACGGCCTGATACTGCCCGTGCTGGGATTCATCTTCCTGCCGCTGACGACGATCGTCTATGCGTGGCTGGTCAACTCCCATCGTCCTATTGAAGGGATCAACGTGCTGTTTCTCATTGTCGCGGCGGTGATCGATTGCGGCGGCCTGGGCGGCGGCGGGTGGCATAGCAGCCGCCGGGGTTGAACATGCAGGCGTCGAGCGGCCCGGAATCCATGGGCCCACATTCCGTCGGGAATGACACGCTGGAAACCCGGCTGGCTGCGGTTCGCGAGCGTATGGCGCGCGCCGCGGAACGGTCGCGGCGCGACCCCGCGAGCGTTCTTTTGCTGGCGGTCACGAAGCTTTTTCCGGCGGCCGTAATTCGGGACGCGTACAGCTTGGGACTGCGCGATTTCGGCGAAAACTACGTGCAGGAGTTCGAAGGCAAAGCGAAGGACGTGGCCGATCTGGCGGGCGCGCGCTTCCACCTCATCGGCCACTTGCAGTCCAATAAGGCACGCAAAGCCGCCGAGATATTCCAGGTGGTCCAAACGGTGGACTCGCCCAAGTTAGCCCGGCGTTTGAACGAAGCCGCCAGCGCCATGGAAGTGATGCTCGAGGTGAAGCTGTCGCCGGAGGAGGCAAAGCATGGCGCCGACCCCGAGGCGTTGCCCGAGTTGGTGGCCGCGGTGCGCGAATGTCCCCACCTGGAACTCGGTGGCCTGATGACCATGCCGCCGTGGTCGGACGACCCGGAGGCCACGCGGCCGTACTTCCGGCGTCTGCGCGAACTGGCGGAACGGCACGGAGTGGCGGGGCTATCGATGGGAATGTCGCACGATTTGGAGACCGCTATCGAAGAAGGCGCGACGTGCGTCCGCGTGGGCACGGCGCTGTTCGGTAAGCGCGGGAAGGCGTAGCGGATGTTGGCGCTGGAGTGGCGCACGAACGTCTGCGTGAGGCCAGGTTGGTCAAACTGGTCGGAAGGCCGAGTGCCACTCGGCCGCAGGCTACCAACCTGCCCCACATAATATGACCGTCGGGTTTTACTCGCCGCTTCCGCCGGCTCGCTCCGGGGTGGCCGATTACGCCGCCACGCTGCTGGCGGAATTGCGCCGCCACGGCAGGGTAGAGGTGGCTCCGGAGCGCTGCGATGTGGCACTTTACCACTTGGGCAATAATCCGCTCCACGCCGGCGTCTACCGCCGCGCGTTGGAACATCCGGGGGTGGTGACGCTGCATGACGCCGTGCTGCACCATTTTCTGCTGGGACAACTTGACGAATCCGCTTATGTCGAGGAGTTCGTCTACAACTATGGCGAATGGAACCGCGGGGTGGCGAAAGAGCTGTGGCGCAGCCGTGCATCGGCCGGCGCCGATCCACGCTACTTCGAATACCCCATGCTCAAGCGCGCCGTGGAGCGCGCCCTGGCGGTAGTGGTACACAATGCCGCCGCGGGCCGCGCGGTAAAGGCAGCCGCGCCGGACACGCGAGTGGTCGAGATCCCCCACCTGCTGGACACGCCGCCGCCGGTGAGCGAGTCCCAAACGATGCGCTACCGCCAGCGGCTGGGCGTGGATAGCGGCGCGTTCCTGTTCGGCGTGTTCGGCTATCTACGCGAGTCCAAACGGCTGTTCAGCGTGCTCGATGCGTTCGCCGAGGTGCGCCGGGAAAAGCCCGCGGCGGCCTTGCTGGTGGCCGGGGAGTTTGTCTCGACCGACCTGGAGCGTGCCGTCGAACCATTGCTCGGGCAGCCTGGCATAGTGCCCCGCCCGTACCTTTCGGAGAAGGAATTCTGGCTGGCGGCATCGGCGGTGGATGCCTGCATCAACCTGCGGCACCCCTCGGCAGGCGAGACCTCCGGCATCGGAATCCGGATGATGGGTCTGGGGAAGCCGGTTCTAATGACGGACGGCGAGGAGTGCGCGGGATATCCGGAAGGCTCCTGCATCCGCATCCCGGCGGGACCGGCCGAGCGCGAATCGTTGCAACGGCACATGGTTCTGCTACTATCGATGTTCGATGTGGCGCGTGCCATTGGCCAACGGGGGGCCCGGCACGTGGAAGCGCATCACGGGGTGGACCGAATCGGACGAAATTATTGGGAGTTGCTGTGCGCGCTCTGTACCTAAGCCCGGCACTGTGCGCGGCGCTGATCGCGCTGGCCGGCCCGCAGAGGACGCCTGTCCGTCAACTTCACGTGCCGGTGGCCATGCACGACGGCATTCGTCTTTCGGCCAACGTCTTCATTCCATACGAGCATGGACGCTTCCCCGCGATTCTGATCCGCACGCCATACGGCAAGGGGACGGACCTGACGGCCAACTGGCAAGCCTTCCTGGATCGCGGGTACGCCGTGGTGGTGGAGGACGTGCGCGGCCGGTACGAATCGGAAGGCAACTTCGAGCCGCTCACGCAGGAGCCAGCCGACGGGAACGACACGCTCAACTGGATCGCGCGCCAGGCATGGTCGGACGGCAAGATCGGCATGACCGGCGGCTCCTATCTGGGCATCGTGCAATGGAAGGCGGCGCTGACCGGCAATCCGCATCTGAAGGCCATTTTTCCGGTGGTATCGGGGTATGACGACTACCTGGACCGGTTCTACTCGACCGGCGGCGCCCTGAAACTGGGCAACCGCCTGGAGTGGATGGCGGAGAACCTGAGGGCGCCCCTGTATCACGCCGATTTCAGCCAGTTCATCCTGCACCTGCCCCTACGCAACGCCGACGTGGCGGCCACGGGACTGACGTCGGAGATGTACCGCCAAGCCATAGCGCATCCGGCGTTCGATAATTTCTGGCGATCCATCAGCACCAGAGAACAAATCGAAAAGATTCGCATCCCGGTGTTCGCGGTAGGCGGCTGGTACGACAACTACGTGGAGAGCGACCTGGCGGCGTTCGCGGCGCTGCACAAGAGCTCCGGTCTGAACCGCATTCTGGTGGGTCCATGGCCGCACAATATGTCGCGCAAATTCGAGGGTGTGGATTTCGGCGCCGACTCGCAGGTGCCGGTGCGCCAGTTGCAGCTCGAGTGGTTCGACCAGTGGCTGATGGGCAAGGACACGCCGGTGGTCTCGACGCCCGCCGTGAAGATTTTCCTGATGGGTTCCAACCGGTGGCTGGAAACGCGCGAGTGGCCGCCGCAGAACGCGCAGACATTGAGTTGGTACCTGGATAGCGGCGGCAGCGCCAACACGTTGAACGGCGACGGCATACTCGGGGCGACGCTGGGATCGCGTCCACGGCAGCGTGCGCCGCGCGACGGTTTCGTCTACGATCCGCGCGATCCGGCGCCCACCCGCGGCGGCGCGGTGTGCTGCAACCCCGAAGTTTTTCCGTGGGGACCGATGGACCAGCGTTCCGTGGAGCAGCGGCGCGACGTGCTGGTCTACACTTCCGGGGTCCTGGCGCACGACGTGGAAGTGGTCGGCCCGGTGAAGGCAGTACTGTATATTTCAACAACTTCCAGAGACACGGACTTCACGGCAAAACTGGTGGACGTGTTCCCCGATGGGGTGGCGCGCAATCTGACCGACGGAATTCTGCGGCTGCGCTATCGCAATTCGCTGGAGAGGCCCGAGCTGGCCACGCCGGGCGAGACGTACCGGATCGCGGTGGATGCGGGTGTGACGGGCAATGTGTTCCGCAAAGGGCACCGCATCCGGCTGGAAGTATCGAGCAGCAACTTTCCGCGCTTCGACCGGAACCTCAATACGGGCGGTGTTGCGGCCGATGAAATCCACCTGTCGAAAGCCTCGCAGACGGTCTGGCACGATCGCCAACGTCCCTCGCATCTGGAATTGATGGTGATTCCCGAGAGCCGAGTACCGGGCTTTTGAGTGAGAAGTACTAAGGCGTTGGCTGTAGTATCCTCTGCCTCAGACACCCGTACCTAAGTGGTACGTCCGGGACCTGGAATCCGGATCGATCCGGGATACAATCCTTGGTGTAACTAACCGCGGAGACGCGGAGAGCTTTGGTTCGGCGAACAGGGTTCGCCCCGGAGAGCCAAAGGAGGGAACGTTGAAAAATTATATTTACGCAGCTACAGCTTTGCTCGCATTCGGAATGGCGGTGCCACAGGCGAGGGCCAACTCAGCCATCTTCACTCTGGGATCGTCTCCGTCGAACGGAGATACCCACACCGGTACCAACACCACCGTCGGCCCATTTGTGTACACGGACCTGGTGACCGGTTTGACGATATCCGCCACAGGGTATTCCTGTATCGGCGCGACGAAAGGTCTTTGCTCCAACGATCCGACCACGCCCTACGCTTCCGATACCGCCGGTCTCTACCAAAACGCAGACGGCCTGGGAATGACCGGATCCGGCAACACGATCAACCAGAGCGGGATTCCCGCCAACGAGCAAGAGATTCCCAATAGCGAATTTGTCCAGATCGATTTCTCGACGCTCATCAATAAGGTGGGAGCGTCAAACATCAGTTCCATCAAATTTACGGTTACGGACATCGTGGACTCGTGGTCCTTGTACGCAGCCACCCCGAGCGAAAAAGGGGATCTAGAGGGAGATGGCAAAGGATCGGCCATACTGGTCAGCTCTGCGAACTCGGGGACAACCAGCTACACGTATTACGGATCGGACACGCTGTTCAGCATCGTGGCCGGCAATCAATGCCACGTAGTGCTGACCGGCATCGATGTGGAGTACTCCCCCGAGCCGGCAACCTTCGTGTTGATGGGATTCGCGCTTGTGGGTATGGGGTTCGCCGGGAAGAAGTTGCGCCGGCGTTCGTAGACAAGATTGGCTAACAAGGTGGCATCTGCGCCGCCGGTTTGAAGTTTGCTCCGCGTAGTCTATTTGTGTTCCCTCCGAAGAGGGCGTGCGCCTGAACACGCCCTCTTCTCAGATCCCCTCCGCACACTTCCCCACAGTGATAGCATGTAGCTCTTGCGCCTCGGTATCCATCTCTACACCTCCGGCTCGCTGGAAAAGGCGGCTTTGCGCGCGGTCGAAATCGGCGCCGACACACTGCAGATCTTCACGTCGAGCCCGCGTATGTGGCGCGCCCGCATGCCCGACGCGGCGCAGGTGGAAGCTCTGCGGGCCATCCGCAAACGGCATGACATCCGCCCGCTGGTGGTGCATGTCAACTACCTGGTAAACCTGGCGTCGCGCGACCCGGTGCTCCGCGCGCACTCGATCAATGCACTGCGCGGCGAGTTCGAACGCGCGGCCATCATCGGCGCCGAATACCTGGTGGTTCACCCGGGCAGCGCCAAAGGCCAGAGCATGGAAACCGCCATCGACGCCGTGGCCGAGGGAATCCGCGATGCGGCGGATGCGGCTGTGGGCGTCACCCTGTTGCTGGAGAATACCGCGGGGAGCGGATCGAGCGTGGGCAGCCGCTTCGAGGAACTGCGCGCCATCCGCGATCTGGTGGCGGGCTACACGGATGCGCCCGTGGGCTACTGCCTGGACACGTGCCACCTGCTGGCCGCCGGTTTCGACATTTCGACCGCCGCCGGGCTGCGCGACACGTTGCGGAAAGCCGACGCCATTCTGGGGCTCGGCAACGTGCCGGTGATCCACGCCAACGATTCGAAAACGCCGCTGGGGTCGCACGTGGACCGCCACGCCAAGATCGGCCAGGGCACGATCGGCCGCGAGGCTTTTCGCCGTTTGCTGGCGAATCCCAAACTGCGCGGCAAAGCCTTCATCTCCGAGACCCCGGTGGAGCGCGATGGGGACGACCGCCGCAATTTGGCGACGCTGCGGTCGCTCGCGCCCGGCTGAAAACCATCGGCGTGAGCGCCGGCGCGCTAACCATTTCTTCGAAGCGACGTCCATGCCATACTGACTGCTGATGCCAAAGGTTTTGATCGCCGGGGGCGGATTGGCCGGTCTATCGGCCGCTGCCGCGTTAGGAAGCGCGGGGTTCGAGGTGGACCTGTTTGAAGCGAGGCCATTTCTGGGCGGGCGGGCTACCTCCTATACGCTGCCGGGCGCCGATGGCGAGGAAAGCGAAACCATCGACAACTGCCAGCACATTCTGCTGCGCTGTTGCGTCAACCTGCTGAACTTCTACCAGCGGCTGGGGGTGCGCGACCGCATCCGGTTCTACCGCGAGTTCTTCTTCCTGGAGCCGGGCGGACGGCTCTCGGTGCTCCGCCGCGGCCGGTTGCCGGCGCCGTTTCACTTCACGGGGTCCTTTTTGCGGATGCACTGCCTGTCGCGCGCCGACAAACTGGGCATCGCCAGGGCTCTGCTGGCGATCCGGTGGGAGCGCACGCGCCGCAAGGACCTGGACCGGATCAGCATGCTGGACTGGCTGCTGCAGAAGCGCCAGACTGCGCGCGCCATCGACCGTTTCTGGCGGCAGGTGCTGGTGAGCGCGGTGAACGAGGACCTGGACCACATGGCGGCGATCCACGGGTTCCGCGTCTTCTGGCTGGGCTTTCTCGGGCGCGCGGATTCGTACGAGATGGGCATTCCGTCGATACCGCTGGGCGAATTGTACTCGGCCGAGGCGTGGAAGAAGATGGCCAATGTGCGCCTGCACCTGCGCAGCACGGTAACTGCCATCGTTGGCGGCGATATGGTAGTGGGGGGCGAGCGGTGGCACGGCGATTCCGCGATTTGCGCCCTGCCCTTCGAGCGGCTGGAATCGGTGGGCCTGACGGCTCCTCGCTTCGAACACTCGCCCATCACCGGAGTGCATCTCTGGTTCGATCGCGAGATTACCACGCTCCCGCACGCCACGCTGCTGGACCGCACCATGCAATGGATGTTCAACAAAGGCGGCGGCAAGTATCTGCAACTGGTGGTGAGCGCCTCGCGGGATCTGACCAACCTGTCGCGCAACGAGATCGTCGAAATCGCGGTGGGCGACCTGCGGCTGTACTTTCCGAAAGTCCACGACGCCAAACTGTTGAAGGCCCATGTGGTGAAGGAACAGCGCGCCACGTTCTCCGCCGCTCCGGAAACCGAGAAGCTGCGGCCCACGGCGCAGTCGGGGATTCCCAACCTATTTCTGGCGGGAGACTGGACGCGCACCGGTTGGCCGGCGACCATGGAGGGCGCGGTTCGTAGCGGGTACCTGGCGGCCGAGCAAGTGGCGCTGGCGGCTGGGCAGTCGGCGAGTTTCCTGCTGCCGGATTTGGCGTAACGCAAAACGACAGAGTGAAGAATTGGTTTAGGCCGCTTGTCTCATGCGGCGCGATGGATCGGGAATCGCCAGGCATCCCGATGAGTCGGGATGCGGCACGTACGAGTACGTGCGCCACAACTTCAGCGGCGGGTGTCGGCCAGCAGACCTTCCAAGGTGCGCAGCATCTCCTGGCGGCCCATCACAATCAGGTAGTCGCCGGCGCGCACGGCGGTATCGGCGGGCGGATTGAAGAGCATGCTCCCGTCGCGGCTGCGAATGGCCATGACGATGACGCCCAGGTCGCGGCCGAGTTGCATGTCGCGGATAGTCCTGGCCACCATTTCGCTGGTTTCGGCCACGCGCACCTGCTCGATGGCGATGTCCTGGCCGATGTCCTTGGTGGTGAAATCCAGGAACTGCACCACGTGGGGACGCAGCAGCGACTGTGCCAGCCGGTGGCCGGTGATGGAGTAGGGGGCATAGACGGCGTCGGCGCCGGCCCGCCGCATCTTCTCCTCGGCGCCTTCCTCGGCGGCGCGCGTGGCGACGAAGATGCCGGGGTTCAATCCCTTGGCCGATAGCAGGACGAACAGGTTGTCGGCGTCGGTAGCCAGCGCGGCAACCAGGCCGCGCGCGTGATCGATGCCGACCTGGCGCAGGACTTCGTCATGGGTGGAATCGGCCGCGACGGCCAGCAGGCCGGCCATCATGGCGCGCTCCACGCGGCTGGCATCGATGTCCACTACCACGAAGGGGACCCCGGCGTGCTGCAATTCCTCGGCGGCGCCGCGCCCCACCCGCCCGTAGCCGCAGATGATGAAGTGGTTCTTCAATTTGTCGATCATGTGTTTCTTCCGCCGCTTGCCGATGGCATCGCCGAACTCCAGTTCGATAATGGTCTGCGTCATCGCGCCGATGGCGATGAAGATGGTGGTCACGCCGAAAATGATAAGCAGCGAATTGAAGACGCGCCCGGCATGCGAGAGCGGATGGATTTCGCTATAGCCCACCGTGGTCATGGTGATGAGGGTCATGTAGAAGGCGTCGAACGGGGGATAGCCGTCGATGACCGTGAACCCCACCGTACCGGTGATGAGCGTGGTCGCAATCGCCAATGAAATGTAGAGAAACCGCCGTGCCAGCCGGCTCATGAGTTGTCAGGACCAAGTATAGCGGCTGGCGCGGCCGGTGCGCGCGCGGCCTTTGCAGACCGGTCGTGCTAGGCTGGTTTCGAGGTCATGACACCGATGCCGGGGCGCGAGAATCGCGAGAAGCAGTCGGTGGCCCTGTCCTCGCTGCTGGCGGCCGTTGGATTGACGACCTTCAAGGTGCTGGTGGGGGTGGCCACGGGCAGCTTGGGAATCCTGGCGGAGGCGGCCCACTCGGGCCTGGACCTGGTGGCTTCCGGCATGACGCTGGTGGCCGTGCGTCTCTCCGGCCGGCCCGCCGACCACACTCACCTGTACGGCCACGGCAAGATCGAGAATCTGTCGGCGCTGGCCGAGACCCTGCTTCTGCTGGCCACCTGCGCGTGGATTGTGCGCGAGGCGGTGCGGCGCCTCATTTTCCATCGCGTGGACGTGGAGATCACGGTATGGTCGTTCGTGGTGATGGCCGTATCCATTGCGATCGACTATTCGCGCTCGCGGGCGCTGGCGCGGACCGCGGCGAAGTATCGCAGCCAGGCGCTGGAGGCGGACGCACTGCATTTCCGAACCGACATCTGGAGTTCGAGCGTGGTGATCCTCGGCCTGCTGGCGGTGAAAGCGAGCGCGTGGTTTCGGCCGCTGGCATTTCTGCGGTATGCCGATGCCGTAGCGGCGTTGGGCGTCTCGGCGCTGGTGATGTGGGTGAGCGGGCGTCTGGGCCGGCGGACGGTGGACGCCTTAATGGACACGGCGCCGGCCGGGATGGAAGACCGCATCACAGCCACCGTGGCGGCCATCGCGGGGGTACGGAACTGCCACAATCTGCGCATACGATATTCCGGCCCGGTGCTGTTTATCGATCTCCACGTGCTGGTGGACGGGGAGCAGACGCTGAACCAGGCGCACCAACTCACCGACACGATCGAAGAAGCCATTCGGCGACTCCTGCCCGAGGCCGATGTCACGGTGCATCCCGAGCCGTATTGAGCCGCGGCGCGTGCGGCCGGCGATTTTCAGAGGACAGCGGGCTCGGGTGCTTGTTATGATGGAAAGAGTTTCCTTGATCCCTCCCGTTCGCGTGAAGGTTCTGGGCCGGTAGCTCAATTGGTAGAGCATCGCCCTTTTAAGGCGGTGGTTGCGGGTTCGAGTCCCGCCCGGCTCACCAGATAAACTTATTACTTTTGCAGGGTCCGGAAGCGGCCCCTATCCACGGACGTTCGATGTGAGAAGCATTCCCTGGTACCGGCAACCCGCGGGCGATCTTGGTATCCTTGAATTGCTATGGCACGCCTGACCGGAAAGGCGAAGAGCGACACACTCACCGCGCGGAAAACAGCGGGTACAGCGCCGAAGATGCCGCGCATCGCACGAATCGTGCAGCGGTTGGGCCGCATGATCCCCGATGAGGAATTGCGGCGGTTCCCGAAAGATCTCTCCAGTCAGATCGATCACTACGTCTACGGAACGCCCAAGCGGTGAGGCGGGTCTTCGCCGATACGCTCTATTGGCTCGCGCTCTTTGTGCCTGGCGACGAATGGGCAGAAGCTGCCGTTACCGCGGATCTCGCCGACGCTTTGCTGGTCACGACGGAAGAGGTGTTAAGCGAATTCCTCACCGCCGTTTGCGCTCGTGGCGACCACGCCAGACGCCTCGCGTGCCGGTCTGTGCGTGAGATTCTCGCCGATCCCGGTGTTGAAGTGGTTGCGCAATCGCATGAATCGTTCCTCGCTGGCTTGGAGCTCTATGAGAGGCGCCCAGACAAGCAGTACAGCCTGGTGGACTGCATTTCCATGAACGTAATGCGGCAACTGGGAACTAACGAGGTCCTCACGCAGGACCGGCACTTCTCTCAGGAGGGTTTCGTCCGGCTCCTGAAACGGTGAGCGTCACAGATCCGTCCCCAGGCGCCCGCATTCCTCCGGTCGCCCATAACCTGCCGACCTCTACTTGCGGGACTATGCGCTGGTGCCTGAGGCACGAACGGGTATTGGCAACTGGTTCCGGTTCTATAACCACGAGCGGCCCATCATTCCGCTTCACAGACGGAAACGCGCATGATGTGGATTTGATCGATTATCACTAGAGGAACGAATATGCCCATGAAGAATCACTCGCATCCCGGCCGCATCGTCCGCCAGGATTTCCTGGAACCGCTGAATTTGACCGTCACCGAGGCCGCCAGAGTGCTTGGCGTTGCGCGCCAGACCATCAATAACCTTGTCAACGAGAAGGCCGGCATATCGGCGGAAATGGCCGTGCGCCTGTCGAAGGCGTTCGGACCCAGCCCGGAGATGTGGGTCCGCCTCCAGGCCAATTACGACCTGTCCAAAGTGCGGCAGGATGAGATCAACGTTTCGCGTTACAAGCGAGCGTCGTAGCCGGGTCCATTTCGGCCCGGCTCACCAGACAACTGAAATCGCTCTTCTACAGCACCGCGGTGAGCCGGATCTCGCCCGCCAGCGGCGCGATCCATTTTTGCCGGCCGTGCCCGGGAAGCGGCCTCTCCGTAACTCGAATTACGCCGAAACGCTCCAAGACCTGGACGTCGCGGGTCACTGCGCTCCTGTCGCGCTTCAGTTTCTTCGCCAGTACGCTGATCGACGCGGGCGTCTCTTTGACCTGCTTGAGCAGTAGCAGTCGCTTCGCTGTCAGGACCTGGAGAAGAGCCTCGACGTCTTCGAAAGCGACCACCGCCCCGGAAGGAATGGGATCGCCCGGGTCCGCCGCCTTCGCGAGTTTCCGCCCCCGTTCAAAGAACGAGTCCACTCGCTCCACGCGAATTTCAGTCTGTCGCACGTCCGGCCTCCTTTGCCAGGCGATTCCACTCTCTTTGGAAGCGCGCTTCGATTTGTTCGAAGCTCTCAAACCCGACCGCGGTTGCCTTGCCTCTGTAGTGACGGTGGTGTTGCCCATGAGCCGAGTCATAGCCCAGTAGACGGCCGTTATCGCCCGCATAAATCATGTGATGGATATATGCGAGGTTGTACCGGGCGACCTGGCCGCGCCGATCGACCCAAATCTCGCGGCGCAACATTCCGCCTCCCTCTGCGCTGGACAGGTAAAACCGTTCATCGACGGCCTTGCGGATACCACCAGCCATGATTTAGGATATCATGGCTGAACGGCGGGGGTGGGAACAGCAGGGTGCGATCCGCAGAGTCGCGGCGGGGCCCCTGGCGGTTTCGGGAAGGCCGGCTTCCGCCAAGCGGTAGAACGCTGGGTCGCATTAGGCATGGCCGCCACTGGCGTGCTGCTGGTTCTAATGTATACCTGGACCGAAGTGGACCCGGAGAACGTGAACGTTCGCATCATCTCCGCACGCAAAGCGACCAGCGTCGAACAGATCGCTTACGAGGATTCCCTATGAGCACCAATCCAGACGACGATATGAGACCGGAATACGATTTCAGCCGCGCCCAGCGGGGCAAGCATTTTGCCGGGACCGATGCCGCTTTCCACATTCCCGTATACCTGGACCAGGATGTCCAGGCTTTCCTCATGGAAAAGGCCGCCAGCAAGGGTATTCCTCTGGACCGCCTGGTTAACGACCTGCTAAAGGGAGATATCGAGGCGTTCCGAAAACTTACCGAAGTTGCGTGACACATTCGACCTCCGAAACCGACCCGCAACTTCCAAGCGGGGCGGACTCCTTCACACCACCCTCACTGCCTCGATGGCGCTAAGATCGAATCAAGGGGAATTTCGGAGGATCAAACCAATGACAGAAGAGGAAAAGGACAAGGCTCTGGCGACTGCCGCGGCTGGTGTCGGCGCCGGCGTGGGCGGCGCGGGTGGCGCGACTGTTGGCGTATTGGAACTCGCCGCTCAAGGGGCGGTGACCGGACTGTCGGCTGGGCTGGTGATTGGGTTGGGAGCCGCTGCCGGTGGAGCGCTGGCCTACGGGGTCTACCGCTTATTCAAGAAACGGAAAGGCTGATAGCGCCTTGGATGGCCGGCGCTGCCGCGCGGGTGACGGCTTCCGAAGTGGGTTCGAACGTGCGCGCCGCTCTGCATACCCCCCGGAACCCTGTCAGAAGCCGTGAAAGAACCACCACCCGTGGGAGACCGCCGTTACTTCTTCAATTGGTCGATCTCGGCGTCCAGTTTCTTCTGCTGGTCGGCGGTCAGTTGCAGAGCGCTATCGTTGCGCGCGGCGGTCTTGACCGTCAGCAGAATCGACTTTTTCTCGCCGGCGTTCAGGGCGGAATACTGCATGACGGCCTGGGCCAGCTTCTCTTCGGCAGCGAGGCCCGGGAGGGTTTCGGTCTTCTTGGCGTCGCCCTTCTTTCCGCCGCCGCCTTTCTTGCCGGCTTTGGAAACGCTATCGACCTCTTGATCCATGCCCTTCTGCTGCTCGGCAGTGAGCTGGCTGCGAACCTGGCGGCGAGCGGCCAGCTTGATGGTAGTCATGATGCCGTCCCGGTCTTCCGCCGGGAGCGAAGTGAAGGCGAGCAGCGGTTTGGTCACCGATTCCTCGTCGTGGAGCAGCGGCTCGATCTTGAGCTGCTGGTCGCAGGTGAGACCCAGTTGGGCGGTCAAGCGCTCCAACAGCGCGTGTTTGCCGGGAGGCAGTCCGGCGCACGGTTGGGACGCCGGCTGGGCGGCCTGTTGAGCGAAGCCGGCGGCGGACAGAATCAGGACGGCGGCGGTGGTTCGAAGGATGTTCATAAGCTCTTTCAGAATTGGCAACGCAACCCGATCTGCATCACGCGGGCCGCACCGGCCGAGGTGATGGAGCCGGCGTTGGATTTGTCCAGCGTATCGGCGGGCAGTTGGAAATTCGTGTGATTGGTGGTGTTGAAGGTTTCCCAGCGGAACTGGGCCCGGGCGCGCTCTCCGATTCGAAATTGCTTGGAGAGCGACAGGTTAATGGCTACCGATCCAGGTCCCGCCAGGATGTTCCGACCCGAGTTGCCGAAGCGATATGCGCTGTCCGGAACGCTTTGAAACGCGCTGAGGTTGAACCACATGGTGGCCGAGGGATTGGGCACCGAACCGTTGAGCAAGCGGTCGGGCCGGGTGGCCTCCGCCAGATCGATGGACGGGCTGGAATACTGCGGCGTGAAGGGCTGGCCGCTGTGGATCATTCCGCTGCCGGCGAGTTGCCATCCACGCACCAGAACGCCGCGCAACGGCAGCAGGTAGGCGAAGTTCATGCTGAAGACATTGCGCATGTCGAAGTCCGAGAGGCCGCGCTCGGCATTCACATCGAGCGAATTCTGGGCGCCCTGGTAACCGCCGGATCCGGCGTAATTCAAGCCGGAATTCTCGTCGATGGATTTGCCGTGGGTGAAGTTGGCGCGGAAGAAGAGTCCGTGCTCGAAGCGCTTGCGGACGGTGATGGTGCCGGCGTTGTAACTGGAATTCTCGCCGAAGGAGTAATATTCGATATCGCCATACCCACCGTAGGGCCGAGTGGTGCTCGACGGCGTCCGCAGTTCCTGATTCACGTCATATTTCCTTCCCAGATGCGTGCCCTTCGACCCTTGATAACTGGCCTCAATGGCGACGCCCTTGCCGATCTCGCGCTCCACGGTAAAGTTCCAACTTTCCAGATAGGGCGACGGCGCGTGCAATTCCCATCCGCTGGCGGTGGTGGTTCCGCTGACCTTGGCCAGGGAATCGGGGAAGGGATTGGCCAGCGTCAACAGGCTCGGGTTACTGGTCGAGCCGGTGAAGGATTGCGAGAGGGAGTACGGGAATCCGCCGGTCAGGTCGGTCCGCATGGCGCTCAAGCGCGAGCCGGTGTAGAAGACGCCGTATCCGGTCCGGATCACGGTACGGCCGTTGCCGAAGGGACGCCAGGCCAAACCGACGCGCGGCGCCACGTTATCGTAATTCGGATAGACCAGGGCGAAGGGCAGGCCGTAGTTGCTCGAAAGCCCCACATAGTTAGTCAGCCCGACGCTGGCCAGGGTGGCGGCGAGATTTGGAACCGTCTTGCTGCCCGCCATGATTACCTGCCCGAACGAAGGAACGAAGTTGGTCAACTGTCCGGCCTGCTCGTAGGGCGGCATCTGGATTTCGTAGCGCAGCCCGAAGTTCAGCGTCAAATTGGGATGCATCTTGAAATCGTCCTGCGCATAGCCGGCATAATTGGTACTGAAGATATGGTTGGTTACGGTACCGATCTTGCGGGACGTGCTGCTGGGGAATCCCAGCTCGAAATCCGCGATGCCGTCGCCGGTCATCTTGGCGTTGAAGGTCAAGGTGCCGTTGAAATTCGAGTTAGTGGGTCGATAGTACTGCACGCGCAGAACGTCGCCGCCGAACCGCACGGTGTGCCGTCCCTTGATCCAGGTGATTCCATCGCTGTAATCGAAGTTATTGACCACATAGCGGATGGGGTTCGAGGTGCTGTCGCCCAACCCTTCGAAGCCGGTGATGCTGAATTTTGGGAAACCTTCCAGGCTGGGGTCGTTGGTGGTGCCTGGAATACCGAAACTGGCGGCCCAGTTGGTCCCGGAGTATGCGCTCAGCTCGCTGTCCTTGGTGCGCGTCAGGCCCATGCGGAATTCGTTGATGAGGGTGGGCGAGAACATGCGCGTCTCGGATAAGCCAAGCAGTAACTGGCCCACGTCGGTAGTGGATGGGAATGTGCCCGTAGTGCTACCCGAGAAGGGATTGGTGGAAGTCTCCCAGCGCTGCATTACCCGCATTGCCAGGCTGTCCTTCTGGCCGACTTTTTGATCCACTTTGAAGAGGAAGTTATCCCAACTATCGGAGCTTACTCCGTAGGAGCGCTCATTGTTGGCGCCGACAAGGTTCGGCAGAGGATAGTACTTGATCACCTGCAAGGCGCTGGCGGCCAACCGCGATGCGGGTATCTTATTGCCCGGAAAGCAGGCCGACGTAGCGGTGGCCGTACAAGAGCCGCTGGCCAGCGGATCCTTAACCGGGATCGACTTTCCTGTGGCATCGTAAGACTGCGAAAAGTCTCCCTGGCGTTCCAGCAGGCTGGGCACTACGCCCAGATCCGTGGATCCCGAAACCTGTCGATAACTCTCCCAACTTACAAGGAAGAAGGTGCGGTCGTGGCCGTTGTACAGTTTGGGAATGGTCACCGGACCGGTCGCGGTAGCGCCGAATTGATTGCGGCGCAGTTCGCTCTTGGCGGCGTCGAAGAAGTTGCGGGCATCGAACAGATCGTTGCGCACCAGTTCGAACACCGACCCGTGAACCTGGTTGCCGCCGCTCTTCAGCGCCATCGTCACGACGCCGCCGGCAAGCCGGCCGTACTCCGCCGAGAAGCCGGATGTCAGCATCTTGAATTCCTGCAGCGAATCGAGCGGCGGCCGGGCCTGCGCGCCGGCATCGCGAGGGTTGAAATCGTTCAATCCATCGATGGTCACGTTGCTGGCGTCGGCGCGCGCCCCATTGACTACGTAGGGAGATCCCTTGGCCGATTGCTCGGCCGGCTGCACGCCCGCCACCATCATGGCGAGGTCGTTGAAATCCCTGCCATTGAGCGGCATCTCGGTGATCTCATTGGGTGCGATCACGTCGCCGCGCGACGAAGTCTCGGTGTTCAACAAGGGGATGTCGGCTTTGACCTCGATGGCCTGCGCGATAGTGCCGACGTCCAGCGTCACATCCAGGCGGGCCGTCTGGTCTGCCAGGAGTTCCAGGCTGGTCTCGCGCAGTTGCTTGAAACCGGCCTTTTCGATGCGGATCTCGTAATTGCCCGGCGGCAGGTTAGTGATTGTGTACTGGCCGTCAATCTGCGATTGAGCGGTACGCACTTCGTTGGTATCTACATCGCGGACACGAATGGTGGCACTGGCCACACCGGCATGTGAAGAGTCTACGATTCGTCCCACTATGTTCGCGGTGGGCGCCTGAGCGGCCAACAGGCCGGTGAAGACGGCCGACGCCACAAGGACCTTTGCAAACTGCCTGGTTCGCATGAACAGCTCCTCTTAGCGAGCCTGGACGGCTCACTTACCTTTCGGTGGTTCCATTAACTCGACCCGGTTACCGTCCAGGTCGTACAATTCCGCTACGTTCTTGCCATTCTCCAAAGTGTGGGTCTCGATCTCGCGGAAGTTCTTGGCCTCCGGTTTTGCCTTCAGCATGTCCGCGACTTTGGGGACGTCCGGCACCGAGAGACAGATGTGATCCTTAACGTGGAAGCGGTCGATGGACTTGGCGCGGCGTTCGAAGCCCAGTTCGAAGCGGTCCGGGCCGTCGCCGATGCGGCGCTTGCTGCCGTCGCCCTCGGCCACAAAGCCGAAGACGTCGCCATAGTATTTGGCGGCCGCTTCCTTGTCGTCGATCAGGATGCCGACATGGTCGATCTGCGTCGAGATGCGGCTGGCCGGCATGTACTTTCCCTTGCCGATTCCGGTGCGGCTGTCGGGCTGGTACTGCACCGCCTGTATGGTGAATCCAAAGGGATCGGTGACGTCGAAGGCGAGATCGCCGGCGGCGTCTTTGCCTACGCTTTCGGGAACCTTCTGGCCGATGGCGGCGAAATAGTTACGAAGTGCGCGGGCGTCAACGGTTTCAAACGCCACATCGTGCAGATATCCGTGGTTGGTGGGGGGCTCGGCGATCAGTTCGATGAACTGATGGTCGTTGATCTTGACGAACACGACGTGCTCTGTGCCGTCGGCATTCTTGACGGCGAAGGCTTCCTGGAATCCCAGGAAGTCTTCGTACCAGGCGCGCGCTTTCTTGAAGTCGCTCACATAGTAGGCCATGTGCGCGGCGCCCACCATGCGCGGCCGCGCGGGGGCTTGGGCGAACAGGGGAGCCGCTAGCAGGGTAGCGAGAAAAAGACCGACAACCACTCCTTTACGGTCGTGGCTCGTTTCTGCGCGGCGCGGTCTTCCGGTAACGCCGAATGTTCTACTTGGCTTCATGGACATGTCCTCACTTAGCGGGATGCGGCACGGGAGCGGTGGAGTTGGGCGGCTGCTGGCCATCCACGGTGTTCGGTTCCATCACTTCGATGCGCGTGCCATCGGGGTCGTATAAGTTGATCTGGAGTTTCCGGTTCACGCCTGTCGCGATGACCATAGGTTTTCCGTCGGGCGGCGTGTACAGGCCCTTGGCCGCGCGCTTCTGCAGTTCGGCGAGCGCCTTCTGGCAGTCCGGGACCATCAGACAGACATGATTCTTGCCACCGCGTCCACTGGGCTCGGGAAGCTGATTGTAGAGCATCAGCTCGAGGTAATCGTCTGCCTCCGCGGGCCGCACGTTGACCCAACTCAGCATGCGCTGCGAGGCACTGCCGCGCCAGAATTCCCGGAACCCCAGAATGCCGCCGTAAAACGCCAGGGACTTATCCAGATCGCCAACCAGCACACCGAGGTGCATGATGTGATCGGAGATACGCGTGTCGGGGAGGAACTTACCCTTTTCGCGGGCCGTCCAACTGTCCGGCTGATACTCCACGATCTCCACAATGTGGCCGTCGGGGTCCTTGACATTGAAGTTCTTGTTGCCGGTCTGGCCCTTGCCCACCTTCGTCGAATTCCCCATGATGGCGACGCCCTGGGACTTCAGGTAGTCGAACATGCGGTCGGCGCTGTCGGTATAGAAAGAGATGTGGTTCAACTGGCCTTCGCCGCGGTCGGGTTCGTTGAAGATCTCGAGGTACTGGAGATCGTTGATCTTGACGAAGGCGATGCGCACGCCGCCGCCTTCCTTCTTTGGAAGCGTAAACGGCTCGGCGTAACCGAGGAATTGCTCATAGAACTGGCGGGTCTTTTCCAGGTCCTTGACGTAGATCGCCATATGCGCGACGCCCAGGACTTTGGGCCGCGTGACGGCCGGCGATTGCGCCACGATTGCACCCGCGACGGTTCCAGCCGCGAGCACACCCACCAGGAAACGGTTCTGCATGCCGTTATGCTAGGCACCCGGCCAAACATTCACAAGGAAATTCACTGTCAATCCTGAGGTCTGCACAAGCGCACGCATTTTCAAGGGGATAGCGGCGAACTCTTAACGTAAAGACCGGGCTTGGAGCGGCCTGGGCACGGCGCTATAATGACACCCAAGCGGGGTTGGCATGTCTCACGTCCAGGCGGTCGATACCGCGAACGCGCGCAAATTGCTGGTCGAGCGGGTGGCTCTCAGCCGCTACATCCACCGCTCTGCGCGGTTGCGGGAGTTGCTGCTGTATCTGGCGGATCGCGTGGTGGCGGACGAAGCCGCGGAGATCCACGAGCAGGAAGTGGGACACCAGGTGTTCGGCCGGCCGGCGGACTACGACACCGGTAGCGACAACATCGTTCGCGTGCATGCCTCCATGTTGCGCAAGCGGCTGGAGCAGTACTTTGCCGCCGAGGGTTCGGACGAGCCGCTGATTCTTGAGATCCCCAAAGGCAATTACGCTCCGGTCTTTCGCGAGCGGCCGGAGTCCCCGCAGGTTCCGCCGGTGGTGGCGCCCGCGGACCGGGGGATCGACCGGCGCGTATGGTCGCTGGCTGCGCTGACGGTGGCGCTCACCTGCTCGACAGCGTATCTTCTGGCGACGCGCCCGGCACCCTGGATCGGAGTGGCGGCGCCCCACGCGCCGACCGTTCGTCTGTTCTGGTCGCAGGTATTCCGGCCGGGCCGCCCTACAGACGTGGTGCTGGACGACGCCACGGTCGCCCTCTACCAGGAAATGACGGGGAAGCCGCTTTCGTCGTCGGAGTACTCCGACAAGAGCTACCTGCGCAACCTGGCGGCCACGGCAGCCGCGTCGAATCTGGATGCGCAGGTGGTCTCGCTTTTCAAGCGGCGGAATTCCAGCTTCGCCGACACCAACTTCCTGTGGAAACTGCTGCAGGTCTCGGGCGCCGGACCGGGTCAGACGTCGCTGCGATTTGCGCGCGACTACTCGTTCCGCGAACTGCGCTCCGACAACGCCGTGCTATTGGGCAACCGGAGGTCGAACCTATGGGTGGAAGCCTTCGAACCAAAGGTCGGATTGCGCTGGACCTATGACGATGCCGGCGAATACTACTATCCCGTGGACACCTGGGACGCCGGGAGAAGTTACCACTCCGACACCTCCGGCGACACGCACGAGGGTTACTGCGGAATCTCCCTTTTGCCCAATCTGGGCGGCACGGGGACGGTGCTGATCGTCTCCGGCACGGGCGGCAGCGCCATCAACGGGGGCGCCGATTTCCTGGCCGACGAACACGCGCTATCGGGCCTCCGCAAGAGGCTGCCCGGCGCCAAGGACAAGCAGTTCCCGTACTTCGAAGCATTGATCCGCGTGGAAGGCCGCAGCGCGTCGCCGCGAAATTCGACGATTGTGCTGTGCCGCGCGCCCAAGGGGTAGCGGCATGCAGCGCGAATAGAGCGTATCGATAGATTCCCTTTGCAAGTCAACTCGACGGACGTGGCGCACCCACCCTGCGTGCCGCATCCCGACTCATCGGGATGCACGGCGCATGCCCGCAGGTTCCGAAGTTACCCGCCGGGCGTCGCCAAGAGTGGCGACGGGGCACGCACGAGTGCGTACGCCACGTCGGACCGCAGCAGCTAAGATGGTAAGCCTTACCGTAACAGCGCCGACGCCGTCCACAACACGGGCGCCTGGCCATGGAAATCGCCGGTCTTGCGCTTGCGTTCCATGTAGTAATCCAGATCGTCCAGCTTGTTGGTGCCTTCGCAAACCGAAGTAACATCGGCGTTCTGATCGACATAGCCCACCAGCGCCAGCCAGGCTTTGCGCGCGGCCGGTCCGTAGACAGGCGCGTCCAGCCAGCCGTTCTTCACGCCGGTGACCATGGCGAACGCGAACATCCCGGTGCCGGAGGTTTCCGGCCAGGAATCGGAACGGTCGATCAATTGGCGCCACATGCCATCGCTTCCCTGGAAGTCGAGGAGCGACTTCATCATCCTCTTGTAGCCTTCCAGAATGCGCGCCCGGCGTGGATGGTCCTGGGGTAGCGAACGGAGCAACTCGGCCATGCCGGCAGCCATCCAACCGTTGCCGCGGCCCCAATAGAACTTCACATCGGTCTCGTGATAGAACAGGCCGCCGGGCTGCTGCAGTTTGTCGAGGTACGCCACCATTTCGAGCGACGACCGGTCCAGATACTTAACGTCGCCGGTAGCGCGGAAAGCCTGGACTTGCACGATGGTCTCCATGTACATATCGTCGATCCAGAAGCGGGTTTCCGGGGACAAGCCGTCGGGCCGGGGATTCTCCCACTGACGGTCAGCGAACCACTTACCCAGGTCGAGGTACTTAGCGTCCTTGTTCTCAAGGTAGATCTGCAACGGCACCGCGCCGAAGACCGAATAGTCAACATGCGGCGAGCGCATGATTAAGCCGGCGTCGGCGCCCAGCAGCGGGTCGAAGCGCTTGATTATGGAATCCAATAGCGCCTTATCGCCGGTGAGATGGGCGAAGGTCAGGGCACCGTACCAGGCACATACTTCCGGATAGACGATATGATGCACGTTCTGATGCGGGCTGGGGACGAAATGCTCCGCCACGCGCTTGCCCACTTCGGCGGGCGACATGCCGGCCGGCCAATTGGCGAAGTAGTCCAGAGCGGCGGCGTCGGGCAGCGCGGCCTTGACGAAGGAAACTACGTCGCCATCGGGATCGGCCACAGCGAGCGAGATAGCGGTGGCGGGAGCCGTGGAAGTGCCCGGGCCGGTAGTCGCGACGGTCAGCCCGAGGCTCTTCAGGATTTCGGCGGCGCGCTTGACGTCGGCAACGCCGAATTGGATGCCCGATTTAACGTTCGGGCCGGCGGCCGCGATATCCACTTCCTGTCCGGAATCGCCGGGCATGCGCACGCGCGCCGGGACGCCGTGGTTGATGGGCGTGAACCCCAGTTTGTCCAGGTAGAAGGTGCGTATGGCCACGGCGTCGCGCGCCGGAGCGGTTGCGCCGACCATCAATTGCGCCACGCGCTGCGCGCCGAGGTGTTGGCCGCGATCGAGCGAATGCCGCGATCCGGGCATATACTGCGTGTACTCGATGGTGGCGCCCTCGGGATCTTTCATGGTCATCAGCAGGTTGCCGGCGCCGGCTTTGCGCACGTCCGAAACCGCAAGGCCGCGCTTGGCCAAATCGGCGTGCAGTGCCTCCAGGTCGCTCGATTCGTAGCAGACGTGCATGAGCCCGAGGGGTTGCGACGGGTCGGTGCGCGGGTACAGTTCGATGAACTGATGGTCGTTGATCTTGAGGAAGGCCTGGGTGATGCGGTCTCCCTGCTTGACCTCGAAGAACTGCTCGAAGCCGAGCTTGTTATAGAAGGCGCGCGCGGCGTCGAGGTCGGCGACGCGGAAGGCGACGTGAGCGATTCCGCTCTGGTTCGCAGGCTGCGCGCAGGCGAAGGAAGCGCAAAAAAGGCCGATGAATAGCGTTAGCGATTTCATAAATTGGATACCGGGTCGCGTTTATGATAACTCGCGGCGCGGGTGGTGCGGGTGGGCAGTGTCGCGAGGCGGAGGTTCAGCGGGGGCAAACCGCAGCGCGCCATTCCGCAGACGCGTCAAGAGTGTGAACGCACACCGTTTCGAGGATGACTGGCGAGGCCACGAAATCTCAACCGCGACGAATCCTCGGCCATCTGATTTGCATCCAATTGTCTATCCCGAACCGTGCGTTTCGGGTGGACGGGATTTCCAGGGGATGTCTACCTCGGCGATTGCAGTAGCGGAACCGGACCAATCTACCGCGGAGCGTTATGCGTCTCTGATTCGCATAGCTACGTCGATCCGCGCCCAGCAGGACCCGAAGGCTCTATTCGGAATTCTGACTCACGAATTGGGCCAGGTCGTTCAGTTCGACGCTATCGCGCAGTACGACGATGCGTCGAATAAAGTCGATTTCTACTTCTGCCCCGGTTGTGTGCGGCCGGAGAAGTGTCCATCGGCAATCGACAAAGAGGGCTCCATCGCAGCCTGGGTGTACGAGCACCAGGAGACGGTTGTGCTGGGCACGCTCGATCGAGAGTCCCGATTTCCATCTTCTACGCACTTAATGCGGCGGGCCGGACTGCAATCGGTGTGCGCGTTTCCGTTGTCTACCGCGCACCGGCGACTGGGCAGTCTGGTGATTGCCAGCGTACGCAGAGACGCCTACACCCCCGACGAGGTCCGATTCTGCGGCTTGGTGGCCGGCCAGATAGCCCTCGCGATGGACGACGCGATCAACTTTCGGGCGTCGCAGCAGGCCCAGGAGCGGCTGCAACTGCTGCTCGACCTGACGAATCAGGTGGTTCCGAATCTCAATCTGCGCGATGTGCTCCGCGAGATTTCGGCCAACATCCGGCGCGTGATGGAGTGCGACGGCGCCGGCATCGCATTGCCAGGGCCGGAGGACCGCAAGCTCCGCCTCTACGCTCTGGATTTTCCCGGGAGTCCGTGGAATATCGAAGAGGGTAACGAACCGCCCGTGGACGAGAAGGCCGGCGCGCGAAGAGTGTTTCAAACCGGCCAGGCGGCAATTGTCTCGCGCGACGAATTGCGGGCCGAACCTGTGTCCCCGCACTCCGATATCCAGTCGATGGTGCATGCGCCGCTGAAAGGCCGCAACGGGATTGTCGGAGTCCTTACCCTGGGAGCCCGCCGCGAAGGCGCGTTTTCGCCCGAGGACCTTCCGTTCCTCACACAGATCGCACATCAAGTGGCGATCGCGGTCGAAAATGCGGTGGCCTTCGGAGAGGTTTCCGACCTCAACAACAAACTCGCCCTGGAGAAGCTATATCTAGAAGACGAAATCCGCAGCGAACTGAAGTTTGAAGAAATCGTCGGCAAGAGCCAGGCGCTGCGGTCGGTTCTGGAGCAGGTGGAAACCGTGGCGCCCACCGATTCCACGGTCCTGATCTATGGAGAAACCGGCACGGGCAAGGAGTTGATTGCGCGCGCTGTCCATAATCTGAGTGCACGGCACGCCAACGGCTTCGTGAAGCTCAACTGCGCCGCCATCCCGACGGGTCTGCTGGAAAGCGAGTTGTTTGGGCATGAGCGCGGCGCGTTCACCGGAGCGATTTCGCAGCGCGTGGGCCGATTCGAGCTTGCCAATCGGGGGACGATGTTCCTGGATGAGATCGGCGAAGTGCCTCTCGAACTACAGCCCAAACTGCTGCGCGTGCTCCAGGAGCGCGAGTTCGAGCGGCTTGGTTCCACTCGCACACTGCGCACCGATGCACGCTTGATTGCCGCGACCAATCGCGATCTGGAGGAACTGGTGGCGGAGCAGAAATTCCGGTCCGACCTCTACTATCGCCTCAACGTATTTCCAGTCCGCGTCCCCGCACTGCGCGAAAGGCCTGAAGATATCCCGCTCCTGGTACGCCACTTTGTGCAGCAGTACAGCCGGCGGCTGAGCAAGACCATCGAGTCGATCCCGTCGGAGACCATGACTACGCTCGTCAGGTATCCATGGCCGGGGAACATACGGGAGTTACAGAACGTAATTGAGCGCACGGTAATTCTGACCAAGGGTCCGGTTCTCAAGGTCCCGAGCGACGAACTGCGGGCAGCGGTCAACTTGACGGCGCCGCCGCCGTTGAATGGGCGCCGCTCCCAGACTGTTCCAAGTCGTAACATGCGTTCTGTCCTCGACGACACCGAACGTCAGCAGATTCTCGCCGCACTCGAGCAGGCCCGGTGGGTCATTGCCGGACCGAACGGAGCCGCCGAACTTCTGGATATGAAGCGCTCGACGCTTCAGTCGCGGATGAAGAAGCTGGGGATCCGGATCTCTCGCACCGGCGCGTAGCCCACCGCCTGCCTCAACTGCCGAAAATCGGGCAGGCTGCCAGGTCCTCGTTATCCTGGGGCGCGATGGTCGCCCACTTGCCCATTGGAAATCAATCGCCTAAGGATCTCTGACGAGAGCGGAATCAAGTGGCCTTTGAGATGCAATGAACGTAATGCAAGTCGAGACAGCCATGTTACGCATCTCTTATTCACTAATCGGATCCGTTGCGAAATGGACGCTGTGCGGTCAGATGGCTGGGCCCTGGGTGCACGAGCTACGTAACTGCTGGGAGCACACGCGGCGCACCGGGTCCGCGTCGAGGTCGGTGGTAGACCTGAGCGACGTGTTGTTCATCGACGAAAGCGGTGAAGATCTGCTGTGTGAGATGCGCCACGCCGGAGTGGAGTTTGTCGCTACCGGCATAGACACGAAGCACCTGATCGAGAACCTCAAGGGCGATGGCGAGAAGACGTTTCGGCGGTTAGTTTGACTTTTCCCGGACTGATGAGAGGAGAAAACAGTGAAGATCTATTTTGTGTCTGTTACGGCACTGCTGGGGATCGTCGTGGCCTTGACCACGACAGGCTGCGGAGGAACAAGCAACGCCGCGACCGTTCCGGCACTCCCGGATGTCGAAGTCGCTTTGGTGCAGCAGAAAGACATCCCGGTTCAGCGAGAGTGGATCGGCACCCTCGACGGCATGGTGAATGCGGCCATCAAGGCGCAGGTGACCGGTTATCTGCTTACGCAGAATTACGCCGAGGGTTCGTTGGTTCACAAAGGCGATTTGCTATTTGAGATCGATCCCCGGCCACTGCAGGCGGCTGCCGATCAGGCGATCGGACAACTGGCGCAGGCCAATGCGCAGCTCGCCCAGGCCAAGGCCGGGGCTGTTCAGGCGCAGGCGCAACTCTTGAGCGCCCAGGCCAACCAGAGGAAGGCGCAGATGGACGAGGATCGGTACATTCCGCTGGCCCAGCAACAGGCCATCACCCAGCAGGATCTGGACAACGCCAAGCAGAATAATCAAGCTCTGCAGGCACAAGTGGCCGCCGCGAAAGCGCAGGTGGAAACAGCCAAGGCGCAGATAGAAGCGGCGCAAGCCGGAGTGACCGCCGCGGCCGCTGCAGTGGAAACGGCCAGGGTGAATTTTGGATTTACGAAGCTCACTTCGCCCATCGACGGAATTGCCGGCGCTGCAACCACCCAGGTCGGCAATCTGGTCGGCCCATCGAGTAACGCCGTCACCACGGTATCCACGCTCGATCCGATCAAAGTCAACTTCACGGTCAGCGAGCAGGAGTATCTCAGCTTGTCGCGCACCGACTCCCAACTTCGCGGCTTACAGCTCGAGTTGATCCTCTCCGACGGCACGGTGCACCCGCAGAAGGGCCACTTCTCATTCGCCGATCGCCAGGTGAACCCGGGCACGGGCGCCATCCAATTGACCGGACTCTTTCCCAACCCCAATAACCAGTTACGGCCCGGTCAATACGGGAAAGTCCGCGCCACGATCGGTGTCCGAACGGATGCGCTGCTGGTGCCTCAAAGGTCCGTTACCGAGACACAAGGCACTTACCTGGTGGCGGTGGTCGATCCGAACAACACCGTTCGCTTCTCCCCGGTCAAAGTGGGCGATCGCATCGGCTCCAATTGGGTGATTGAGGATGGCTTGAAGCCGGCCGAGCGCGTCGTGACCGACGGGTTATTCAAGATTCGCCCCGGCGGGGCAGTCAACCCACGGGGAGCGCACTGATGTCCAAGTTCTTCATCAACCGCCCCATCGTCGCCATGGTGATCTCCATTCTGATGGTGATCGTCGGCGCGGTGACCATCGCCGAATTGCCGATTGCGCAATTCCCGGCGATCGCACCTCCGGAAGTGCAGATTCACGCCAATTACGTGGGCGCGGACGCCCAGACCATCGAGCAATCGGTGGCTACGCCCATCGAGCAGCAGATGAGCGGCGTCGATAATCTCAACTACATGTACTCGTTGAATGCGGCCGGCAACGGGCAGATGACCATGATCGTGAATTTCGACGTGAAGAGCGATCCCAATACCGATCTGATGCTGACGCAGATGCGGGAAACCCAGGCCGCTTCGCAACTTCCGCAGGATGTGATCAACTATGGCGTCACCGTTCAAAAGTCGGTAACTGCCCCGCTCATGGTGCTGGGACTCTACTCGCCGAACGGAACTTACGATGGCAAGTTCCTCGCGAATTACTCCTACATCAACCTGAACGACCGATTAACCCGCGTCCCCGGCATCGGCAACGTCCAGGTATTCGGCGCCGGCCAGTACGCCATGCGCCTGTGGATCAAGCCCGATCAGCTCTCCAAGCTGGGCATCACGGTGACCGACGTAGTCTCCGCCATTCAGGCTCAGAACACGGTCAATCCCGCCGGACAAGTGGGCGGCGCGCCGTCTCCCAAGGGACAGGAGTACACTTACACGGTGCGCGCGCAAGGACGTCTCTCCTCGCCCGAGGAATTCGGAGACGTCATCGTGCGGGAACTGCCCGACGGCGGAATCGTGCACGTCCGCGACGTGGCGCGCATCGAGATGGGCGCGCAGGATTACACGTTATCCGGGCGCATTAATGGCAAGCCAGGCGCCATCGTGGCGGTCTACCAACTTCCGGGAAGCAACGCGGTGGATGCCGCCAAGGGCGTCCGCAAGGTCATGGAGGAAGCCAAGAAGCGTTTCCCGCAGGACGTGGACTACGTGGTCTCGCTCGACACTACCGAGTCCGTCACGGAAGGCATCCGTGAGATAGCCGTCACCATTCTGATCGCCATCGCCCTGGTTACTGCCGTGGTCTACTTGTTCCTGCAAGGTTGGCGCGCGACGCTGATTCCGCTCTTGGCCGTGCCCGTCTCCTTGATCGGAACGTTCGTGATGTTCCCGGTGTTCGGCTTCTCCATAAATACGCTCTCGCTGTTCGGCCTGGTGCTGGCGATCGGCCTGGTGGTGGACGACGCCATCGTCGTCGTGGAGGCCGTCGAACGGCACATGGAAGAGGGCATGGAGCCGAAAGCCGCCGCGTTGAAAGCCATGCAGGAGATTTCGGGGCCGGTGGTGGGCATCGCCCTGGTGCTCTCCGCGGTCTTCGTGCCGACCGTCTTCATTCCGGGAATCACGGGACGCCTTTATCAGCAATTCGCGGTTACTATCGCGATCTCGGTGATCTTCTCGGCATTCAACGCGCTCACTCTCAGCCCCGCGCTGGCCGCATTGCTGCTCAAGCCAAAACAGGAAAGCCACGGGCTGTTGCGGCGTTTCTTCAGCGCCTTCAATAACATGTTCGGACGCGTTACCAACGGATACCTTCGCTGGTCGGGGGCGCTGATCCGCAAGAGCGCGGTGGCCATTGCACTGCTGTTGGTTGCCGGCGCAGGCGCGGCGTTCTTTAGCGGCCGGGTTCCTACGAGCTTTCTGCCGGGCGAGGACCAGGGATATCTGTTCATGCACCTTCAGCTTCCCAATGCCTCCTCCCTGGAGCGCACCGAAGCCGCGTCGGAAAAAGTGGAGCGCGTGCTGTTTCATACGCATGGCGTGAAGTATGTTACGCGTGTCGCCGGCTTCAGCCTGCTGAGCTTTGTGAGCACTAGCTATACCGGCTTCTTCTTCGTCACTCTGGACGATTGGAGAGACCGCACCAGCCGCCAGACGCAGTACCAGGAGATTGTACAGCACGTAAATCGGGAACTCTCCAAGCTCCCCGATGGCTTTGCGCTGAGTTTCCCACCGCCCGCCATTCCCGGCGTCGGCACCTCCGGAGGCTTCACGTTCGTTCTCGAGGACCGCGCCGGCAAAGACGTGCAGTTCCTGGCGGACAATCTGAACAAATTCACCGCCGCGGCGTCCAAGCGGCCGGAGATCGCTCCCGGCCTGGTCAGCACGTTTCTTCCGGCGGTGCCGCAGGAGTATCTCATGGTGGACCGCGAGAAGGCGCTCAAGCAGGGAGTCGCGCTGACCGACGTCTATCGCACCGTTCAGACATACATGGGTGGACTCTTCGTGAACTACTTCAGCCGCTTCGGCCGCCAGTGGCAGGTGTATCTCGAGGCCGAGGGGGAGTATCGCAATAGTCTCGACAATGTGGGCCAGTTCTATGTGCGCAATGCACAGGGCGCCATGGTACCGCTCTCGGCGCTGACTAAGTTCGAATCCCGCCCGGGCCCCGAGTTCACCATGCGGTATAACCTGTACCGCTCGGCGCAGATCATCGGCGGAGCGGCTCCGGGATACAGCTCGGCGCAAGCCATGAAGGCCCTGGAGGAGACCTTCGACCGCACCATGCCGCGGGAGATGGGTTACGACTACATGGGCATGTCCTTCCAGGAGAAACAGGCCCAGCAGGGAGTTCCCACCTGGGCGATCTTCTCCTTCTCGCTGCTGTTCGTGTTCCTGATTCTCGCGGCTTTATACGAAAGCTGGTCGCTACCATTCAGCGTCTTGCTGAGCACTCCGGTAGCGCTCTTCGGCGCGTTCGCGATTCTATGGCTGCGGCGTTGGGTGATGAGCCTGTTCCTGCCGCAGTACATGATTCAGATCGAGAGCGACGTTTACTCGCAGATCGGACTGGTCATGTTGATCGGCCTGGCGGCCAAGAACGCCATCCTCATTGTCGAATTCGCGAAGGAAGAGTTTGAACGCGGCAGGGGACTCGCCGAAGCCGCGCTGGAAGGAGCTCGCCTGCGCTTACGCCCAATTCTCATGACGTCGTTCGCCTTCATTCTGGGTTGCGTACCGCTGTGGACCGCGTCGGGCGCCGGTTCGGTGGGACGCCGCATCATGGGCACCACGGTGATCGGAGGCATGCTCGCCGCCAGCGCAATCGGCATCTTCCTGATCCCCGCGATTTTCTATGTAGTGGAGAGGTTGTCGGCCGGGAAGCGACTGGCGGCAGGCATGGCGCCGGCCATGGCGCAGGGAGATTGAGATGAGATATCCGCCGATTGCCGTGCTCCTCGCGGCTGGTTTGCTGACCGGCTGCACCGTTGGGCCGAATTACGTGCGACCCGCGGTGGCGACCCCCGCGAACTTTCGTGCGCCGCAGCCCATGCCCCCTTCCCAGGCGAGTTCGTTGGCCGACCTCAGATGGTTCGAGGTCTTCAAGGACGAAGAGTTGCAACGCCTGGTGCGCACGGCGCTCGAACAGAACTACGATCTTCGCGATGCCGTGGCACGGGTAGACGAGGCGCGCGCCGGTCTCGGTATTGCACGCTCCAACCAGCTTCCGCAACTTGGCGTGGGTGGCGATCTGGAAGTCGCGCGGCTCTCGCGCGATGGCCAGACGCCGCTGCCTGCGACGTTCCTCCCGAATCAGAATCGCAACTGGGGGCAGGCGTCGCTCAATCTGCTCTCGTTTGAACTCGACATCTGGGGCCGGCTCCGCCGATCGACGGAAGCGGCTCGCGCCAATCTTCTGAATGCCGAAGAGAATCGCAAGGCCGTAGTTATAACATTAGTTAGCGAGGTCGCCAGCGACTACTTCAATCTGCTGCAACTGGACTATGAATTGGAAATCTCGCAGCGCACGCTGGAAACCCGGCAGGACTCCTTGCGCCTGGTGCGGCAACGCCAGGACGGCGGCGTCGCCACGCTGCTGGATCTTCGCCAGGCTGAAGAGCTTGTCAGCAGCGCGGCGCAGACCATTCCGGTGCTGAAGCAACAGGTTGAACAGACGGAAAATCGGATCAACCTGCTGCTGGGAAAAAACCCGGACGGGGTTCTCCGCGGGCGCAAGTTCACCGAGCAGGCCATGCCTCCCCAAGTTCCCGCCGGTCTGCCGTCTTCGTTGCTGGATCGGCGTCCCGACATCCGGGCAGCCGAAGCCGCGCTGATTGCCGCCAACGCCAACATCGGCGTCGCCAAGGCCGCCTATTTTCCGCAACTAAGTCTCAGTGGACTACTCGGAGGCCAGAGCACCCAACTGTCGAGCCTCTTTTCCGGGCCGCACAGCACGTGGAGTTTCGTTCCGCAGGTGAGCCAGCCAATCTTCGCCGCAGGTCGCCTCAAGTCGAACGTCAAACTCGCGGAAGCCCAACACGACCGCGCTTTAGTCGAGTATCAAAAGACGATTCAGACCGCCTTTACCGAGGTCTCGAACGCATTGATTGCGAACCAGCGGACCCGCGAGAGCCGCCTGGAACAGGAGCGCCTGGTTACGGCCCTGCAGGACCGGATGCGCCTCGCCTACATCCGGTACCGCGGCGGCGTGGATACGCAACTCAACGCCCTGGACGCCGACCGGGATCTATTCCAGGCTGAACTGGCGCTGGCACAGGTTCGTTTGAGCGAACTGGTCAGCGTGGTGGAGCTTTACAAATCTCTCGGCGGAGGATGGCTGTAGGGATGCTTCGGTTCGCCGAAGAGGGAATTCACCGAGGCCCGCAAGATTCCGTTGTCAGGCAGGTTGGCAACCCAGTGTCACTTGGTTTTCCCACAATCGGACACCGGTGTTGGTTGAGTCTCGCACGCTGTCTTATGTGGGGCAGGTTGGCACCCTGCGGCCGAGTGGCACTCGGCCTGCCGACCACTAGGCCAATGCCGACCAGCCCGAGTACGGGGTGCCCTCTGGGCCGGGCCGCAGGATACCATCTTGCCCCACGAATTCCGCAGCACTCCCACTAATGCGAGAACCAAGTGGCATTGGGTTGCAACTTGCGGCCCGCCCCACAAAAGCGGTGGGACTTCGGACTGGGATTGTTCTCGCCGGTAGTCAGGCTGCGCTGATCCCTCTTTACTTGACTCTAGTATGGCTGGTTTTCCCGACATTGCATATCAATCGGACTCGGGTTCTCAATCCCAGCAAAGAACTGGGTTGGCTGTCTGCTCATCTCCTGTAGTGCGGCTACCGTGATCTCGGTCTTTATGTCTTGTCCCGAGACGCTCTGAGCCGATAGGATTAGTTTTGTGCCAGAAGATACGAGTGTCGCGCGCGAGAGACTTGGGAACCCGAACCAAAGAAAACCTTGCTTGTAGCCATTTCGTTCGATAGGACTGTCGGCAGCTTTCAAATACAAGGCGTCCCCGCGCACAAAACGCATTCCTCGGTTGTGGGAAGTGCAAAAATCTAGGTTCTTGTCCTTCAGGGTGTTGGCCCAGCCCTCAACAACCCGGCCATCCTCCGCAACGGCGGTAAGCTTCCACGAATTGGGAAGTACCGCGGACGCTGCACCGCTATTATGCAAACTTACTATAATGCCAGCATGTGATCCTTGTGGCTGTTGCCCCAATATTGCGAATTCAATCTGTGCCCCAATGGCAGATTGGGACAGATAGGAGATTTGCTTTTTGAGAGAAGATATCTCTTCGGAACTGGAAAGCAGTTTTTGTCGTTCCGACTTCCATGACATGAAGGAGGCGCCAAGAACGAAGACAACTAAAAAGAGGACTATTCTCCACTGGCGGCTCAGTTTCCAATTAGTAAATTGTTCAACGAGGGCGATAAGGACAACGCATGCACCTCCAAAGCCGCCGCCGCTGAGCCAAGACTGCCAATTGGAGAAGGTTGCTTTAAGCCATTCCCACAACATGCTCGAAATGGTCTCACATGGCGGTTCGTGGTGTCCACAAGTCTTGTGACGTTATCTGGCTGGAGAAAGGCAGCTCGCCGCCGTGGTCCAGGTTAGGATCTCTTTCCAGACTTGGGCGAACGTCCAGCCTGGATGCCCGATCAACGTGGGAGCTCAAAATGCCCACGCCGCCTCTCGCCGAATGCCCAAGTACTCTCCGCCCGGCTACCAACACGCCGATGATCCCCCAATCGGAGTGGGGACACGGAAACGGTGTCGGGGCGAGCATGCCGAGCCATTCCTGTCGCGAAATCCCCTTCGCACTACCAGCCTGATATCCCCGTCCTGCGAGGTCGATACACCGGTGCGAAGCGGTCACCGGCATTGACCGATCATCACGCAGCATCTTCGAACGTAACCACAATCCGCTTGCCCAGCGCTACCAGCGCAGCCTGAATTCTCTCCGGTCTGGTGTCGTGCTTCGGGTTCAACATGCGCCGAACCACTGTTTCGCTTATGCCGAGGCGCTTGGCAAGTTCGGTGTTCGGTATGCCGCGCTCCCGGATCGCGAGGTACAAAGCCAGCTTCGGCGCAAGATACAGCGGAACGGCAATGAGACGCTGGCCGCGTTTGGCCTTCGAGGGTGGCGGAATCCGGTCGCCGCGCGCAATTCGCCCGGCAATCGCTTCCGCCAGGCAGTCCGCGGCCTGCAGCAGCGTATCTGCAAGGTCGTCTCCTCCTGTGAGCGCCTCGGGAAGATCCGGGAACCGCACGTGGAGTCCCTCGCCGTTTTCTTCCGGGATGAGGCTTGCAGGGTAGCTGGCGGTGAACATCAGAGGTCCTCCTTTCGAATGCCGAGCTGCTGGCACATGTCGGCCAGCAAGCCCGGGCCGAGTTCCTTTTTGAGGTCCTTCACAATCGCAAATCGGCCGCCGAGATATACAGTACCGTGGCTGCCAACACCGCGTTCGGGACTCCAGCGGTAGGCAAGCTTGTGTTTCCTTCCGGCCTTCCTCACCTTGCGAAGGAACTCGCTGCCTCTCACATCCTCATTGTCGAACACTTTTGTTCGATTCTCAACCCCGCTTTCCTATTTGGGACCCCCAAATGGGACCCCCAAACTTGGCGGCGTCACCCAATTCCTATCGCGAAATCCCATTCCCGCGAGCCAACGACCACGCAGTTCGCGCTCGCGAACACCCCGGCAGGTGCCTTTCCGCCGGCGGCTACCAATCTACGTCCCCGGAAACCACCGCCCCGGATTCCGCCGCGCCGGATCCGCCTGGCATATATGGCAGTGGTATGGTATCGATATGGCACGCAAAGTCACGTTCACGCTGGACGAGGAGACCGTTCACCGGATCGACGATGCCGCCGCACGGCTGGCCAAGCCGAAAAGCCAGATCGTCCGCGAGGCCGTAGCGAACTATCATAGCCGGATTGGCCGGCTCAGCGAGAGCGAACGGCAGAGGATGCTCAAGGTCTTCGACACGCTGGTGCCCCGGATACCCGCCCGGCCGCAGCGCGAAGTCGAGGCGGAATTGCGGGAAGTCCGCCGCGCGCGGCGTTCCGGCGGGCGGGCATCGAATTCCGGGAAGCGCAAGTCATCGTTCTGGACACATCCGTGCTCATCGACGGCCTGACCGGGTTGAAGCGGTCGGGGCCGGCGATTCGCGCGGCGATCGCAGAGGGCGAGGTGATTCTGCTACCCGCCCTGGTCCTCTATGAGTGGCTGCGAGGACCGCGTCTGCCTGGGGAACTTGCGGCGCAGGAAGGGCTATTCCCCGCGAGGTCGGCGATTTCCTTCGGTCCAGGAGAGGCTGCCGTCAGTGCCGACCTCTATCGCGCCGTAGGGCGGTCACGCGGCCGTGAAATCGATTTAGGCATCGCCGCCTGTGCGATCCTGCGCGGAGCGCACCTTTGGACGCTCAACCGATCCGACTTCCGGGACGTACCCGGCCTTCAGTTGTATTGCCCCCATTAGCGGCCTCGGAGCGAACCCCGCTCCGGCCCCCTGCTAGAATTGAAGTTTCCAGTGGAGGGGAACCAATGGCTGTAAAACCCCGCCGGCAGGCGGTCGTGGTGGACGTTGGAGGTGTCAAGGTCGGGGGCAACCATCCCATCGTGGTGCAGTCCATGACCAACACGGATACCGCCGACTCGGCGTCCACCGTCAACCAGGTAATGGCGCTGGCGCAAGCCGGGTCGGAACTGGTGCGCATCACCGTCAATACCGAGCAGGCCGCCGCCGCGGTGCCCAGGATCGTCGATACGCTGGAGAAGTTCGGCGTGCGCGTGCCCATCATCGGCGATTTTCATTACAACGGCCACATCCTTCTGAAGAAGTTTCCGGAGTGCGCCCGCGCTCTGGCGAAATATCGCATCAACCCAGGGAATTCCGATATCGGCCGCAAGACCGACGACAATTTCCGAACCATGATCGAAGTGGCCATCGAGAACCGCAAGCCCGTGCGCATCGGCGTCAACTGGGGTTCGCTCGACGCCATGCTGCTGACTCGCTTGATGGACGAGAACTCCAAACTGCCCCATCCCAAGGACGCCCGCGATGTGACGCTCGACGCCATGGTGGTGAGCGCCGTCGAATCGGCGCACGCCGCCGAACGCCACGGCCTGGGCCACGACCAGATCATTCTCAGCGCCAAGGTCAGCGGCGTGCAAGACCTCATCGACGTCTATCGCGCGCTGGCCGCGGCTTGCGACTATCCGCTCCACCTGGGGCTGACCGAAGCGGGGATGGGCAGCAAGGGCATCGTGGCCAGCACGGCAGCCCTCGCGCCAGTGCTGCTGGAGGGCATCGGCGACACCATTCGCACCTCGCTCACGCCGCCTCCCAACGGCGACCGCACCGAGGAGGTGATCGTCTCGCAGCAGATTCTGCAATCGCTCGGCATCCGCAGTTTCACGCCGCAGGTGACGGCTTGCCCCGGTTGCGGGCGCACCACCAGTACGTTCTTCCAGGAGATGGCCGACCAGATCCAGACCTACTTGCGCGAACAGATGCCGAAATGGAAACCGGTCTATCCCGGGGTGGAAACCATGCGGGTGGCGGTGATGGGCTGCGTGGTCAACGGGCCGGGCGAATCCAAACACTCCAACATCGGAATCTCGCTGCCCGGCACGTTCGAGGAGCCGAAAGCTCCGGTGTACGTGGACGGGCGGCTCATGCTGACGCTCAAGGGCGACCGCATCGTCGCCGAATTCATCGATATCCTGAACGGGTACGTGAGCACGCACTACCGGGCGTAGTCCGGGCACGATATAATCGGGGCACCGCATGTCCCAGCGCTTCACGCTTGCCGAAGCCGAACGTCTCATCCCGCTGTTGGAACGCCTGCTGCGCGAGGCCGTATCGATGAAGGCGGAGTTCGAAGCGGCCGATGGCCTGATCCAGGCCATGCACCAGCGCGTGGCGATGATGGGCGGCGTCACGATCAATCGAAATTCGGCCGTGGATGCGCGGGGGCGGCGCGAGGTGGCGGGTGCGCGATTGCGCCGCGCCATGGAACAAGCGCAGGAAACCGGCGGCCTGGTGAAGGACCTCGACACCGGCCTGGTGGACTTCCCCACCATGTACCGCGGCGTGGAAGTGTACCTGTGTTGGAAACTCGGCGAGCGGGCGATCGAGTACTGGCACGGCGTGGACGAAGGTTTCCGCGGGCGCAAGCCCATCGACCAGGACTTCCGCGATCAACACCGCGGCGATCCGGCACAATAGACCATCATGGCGTCGGGCAATCGGGAAATCGAAATCAAATTGCCACTTGGCGATGCCCCTACGGCGCGGCGTCTGCTGCGGCGGGCGGGCTTTCGCGTGGTGCGCCGCCGGGTCTTCGAGGCCAATACAGTGTTCGATACGGCGGACCTGGACCTGCGCTCGTCGCAGCGGCTTTTGCGAGTGCGCGAGGCGGGCGGCGTCGTCACCGTGACGTACAAAGGGCCGCCCGCCGTGGGGCGGCACAAGAGCCGCGAAGAGCTGGAGCTTGAAATCTCCCGCGCCTCGCCGATGGTCGCCATTTTCGACCGCCTGGGATTCCGCCCGACATTTCGCTACGAGAAATACCGCACCGAGTACCGCAAACCCGGCAGCGCGGGCGTAGCCACGGTGGATGAGACTCCGGTGGGCGTGTTCCTGGAACTGGAAGGGTCGCCGCGGTGGATCGACCGCACCGCGCGCGCGCTGGGCTTCGGCGAAACGGACTACATCACCGCCAGTTACGGCCGGCTGTACCTGGAGTGGTGCGAGCGCCAGGGAGTCCAGCCCGGTAACATGGTCTTGCGCTGATGCGGCGGCGAACCGGCTCGTCCCTTGGCGCCACCGCTCCACCCGAAAAAGACGCGCAGTTCAGGCTGTCCCCCTTTCTTTATGCCCGAAAGCCCCTATGACGAAGTCCTGTACGAGACCACGGCGCGGTTCGAAATGCACCCGGACCGGCTAGCCACCGTCGCGCGGCTGGCTGGTCTGGACACCGCGCCGGTGGAGCGCTGCCGCTATCTGGAGATCGGATGCGGTAACGCCAGCAACGTCGCCGCTCTGGCGCATTTCCTGCCGCAGAGTAGCTTTGTCGGCGTGGATCTCGCCGAGGCGCCCATTGCCGCCGGTGAGCAAATGCGCGCCACCCTCTCGCTCGACAACCTGACGCTGCGCTCTGGCGATCTGCGCGACATCGGCGAAGAGTGGGGCGAGTTCGATTACATCGCGGCGCACGGCGTCTACTCCTGGGTGCCGGCCGAGGTCCGCGACGCCCTGCTGCGCGTCTGCCGGGAACGCCTGGCGCCCAATGGCGTGGCATTCATCAGCTACAACGCGCTGCCCGGCCGCCATATTCGCCAATTCCTGCGCGACTTCATGCTCTTTCACACGCGTGACGTTCAAGACTCCGGCCAGCGGTTGGAACAGGCCCGCTGGAGCCTGCAGTTCCTGGCCGGGTCGCCGCGGCTGCCGGACGTCTGGCGTCCGCTGATAGAAGACGAAGTGGAGACCGTGCTCAAGCTCCAGGATGACGGGCTGTTTCACGACGATCTCGCCGAGACTAACGACGCCGTATATTTTCGCGACTTCGCGGAGCATGCCGGCCGCCACGCCTTGCAGTACCTGGGAGAAGCCGATCTGCCCGAGATGTTCGATCCGCAGGGACTTCTGCAGGCCGTTCCGGGCGATCCGCTGGTCCGCGAGCAGTATATGGACTATCTGAAAGCCAGGCGCTTCCGTCAGACCCTGCTCTGTCACGCAAGCCGCACCTTGCAGCGGCGTCCGCCTCAAGACTGCCTGGACCAATTTCTGTTTTCCTCGTTGTGCCGCACGGTGGAGGACGGAAAAATCGAGGGAATGCGCGGCGTTCGGATCGCGCCCCTTCACGACGCCGTGCGTAACGTGGCGGCCGCGTTGGGCGAGGTCTACCCGTTGCCGCTGACCTTCGCCGAACTGATTCCTTACGCCGGCACGGAAGCGGCATTGCGCGACATTCTGACCGGCATGGCGATAGGCGGCTTCGCCGATTTCCACGTGTTCGAGTTTCCGTGCCAGGAGACCGTCTCGTCCCAGCCCGCCGCCAGCCGGTTGGCCCGCTACCAGGCGGCCCAATCGCGCCGTGTGGTCAACGCCTGTTTCCGCGTGGTGGAATTGGACGAGGTCGCCCGCCACCTGGTGCAGTTGCTGGATGGGTCGCGGACCCATCGGCGAATCGCCGAAGACCTGGCGCGCGTCCCCGGCGCTCCATCCATGGAGCAGATCGAGCGGCACCTGCCCGGCAGTCTGGAATGGCTGGCCCGCGCGGCGCTGCTGGAAGCGTAGTCGCGATCGGGTTCTGTTGACTCTACGAATATCTTCGTAGTATGCTCTTCGTATATACCGAAGGAGAACGCTACCGATGATTCGAGGCCTGACCGCCGCGGCTCTTCTGCTTTCGGCCTGTGCCGCCACCGGGCGGGATGAGCAAGCTCGAGCGTCGTTTGAAGTGGCATCGGTGAAGCCGGCACCGCAGGGTGGTCCCGGACCTGGTTCTTTGCGCGGTGGCCCGGGCACTAACGCTCCCGGGCAACTCAGCGGCGCCGCTTCTCTGAAGGCTTTGCTGATGCGGGCGTACGAGCTGAAGAACTATCAGATCGGCGGCCCGGCGTGGATGGACTCGGAACGCTACCAGATCGCCGCCAAGATCCCGGCCGGAGCCAGCCAGCGGCAAGTGGCTCTGATGTTGCAGTCCCTGCTCGCCGAGCGATTCGCTTTGGTGGCCCATCGTGAAACCAGGGAGCTTCCCATCTATGCGATGGTGGTCGGGAAGAACGGCCCGAAGTTCAAGGAATCCCCCGCCCCCGACCCGAACGGCACGACTGCCGCCATGGCAGACGATGGGACGCTGGCGAGAGGGGCCGCGCCCAAAGTTACCACCGGCCCGGATGGATTCCCCGCCATCCCGCCCGGTGAAAGCGTGCCACGTAGTTACGAAGCGGTCGTCGGCGGACCCGATGGCATCCTGTACAAGCTATGGGCCCGGCGTGAGACCATGCAACAGCTCGCGGATCGGCTGAGCGGGCAATTGGGCCGCGCGGTTGTCGATAAGACGGGGCTGAACGGCCAGTACGATTTCGCGCTCGCCTGGACCGTGGACAGCGCCGGTGGAATCGTTCCCCGGACGGACCCGCCGCCGGACCGGATTGAATCCCACAGCACACCCGTCATGTCCGGTCCCGACCTCTCGATCTTCACCGCCGTGCAGGTGCAACTGGGGCTGAGACTCGAACAGAGACGGGGCCCGCTAGAGATGCTGATCGTGGATACGGTCCGCAAGATCCCGACCGGCGACTAGGAACTTGTCTCATCGCCCGCATCCTCCTGACGTCATCGGGCCCGCAAGACGTCTTGTGTGGGGCAGGTTGGCAACCTGCGGCCGAGTGGCACTCGGCCTGGTCTGCGTTGGCATACTGGGCGGCAGGCCGAGTGCCACTCGGCCGCAGGATACCATCCTGCCCCACAAATTCCGCAGAATCTCCGATACCGGGCAACACCAGTGGCGCGCCCATGAAGGCCCGCACGAAGACGACGCGGCGTCCGGCTTCCCCCGCTAATCCCCCGAAAGATTCACCAGGTTCTCGGCGACGGTGCCGTTAGCCACGGCTTCGGCCTCTTCCACGCTGAACGTCTCCACCTTGGCGGAGATGTTCATGGAGCAGAATTTGGGGCCGCACATGGAGCAGAAGTGGGCGTCCTTGAATCCCTCGTCGGGAAGCGTCTCATCGTGCATAGAGCGCGCCGTCTCCGGGTCCAGCGAGAGCGCGAACTGCTGGTTCCAGTCGAAGCGGTAGCGTGCGCGCGAGAGCGCATCGTCGCGATCGCGGGCCCCGGGGCGATGGCGCGCGATATCCGCCGCGTGGGCCGCGATCTTATAGGCGATGATGCCGGCTTTCACGTCGTCGCGGTTGGGCAGCCCCAGGTGCTCCTTGGGCGTCACATAGCACAGCATGGAGGCGCCGTACCAGCCGATCATGGCCGCGCCGATGGCCGACGTAATATGGTCGTAGCCCGGCGCGATATCGGTCACCAGCGGGCCCAGCGTGTAGAACGGCGCTTCGTAGCACATCTCGTTCTCCTTCTGGACCTGTAGCTCGATCTGGTCCATGGGAATGTGCCCGGGGCCTTCGATCATCGTCTGTACGTCGTATTCCCACGCCGTTTTGGTCAGCTCGCCCAGAGTCTTCAGCTCGGCGAACTGCGCCTCGTCGCTGGCGTCGGCCACGCTGCCCGGCCGCAACCCGTCGCCCAGGGAGAACGTGACGTCGTGTTTCTGGAAGATCTTGCAAATATCCTCGAAACACTCGTAAAGCATGTTCTGTTTGTGGTTCTTGACCATCCACTCGGCCAGAATCGAGCCCCCCCGGCTCACGATGCCGGTCACGCGGCGAGTGGTCAGCGGGATGTGCTGTACCAGAACGCCGGCATGGATAGTCATATAATCCACGCCCTGTTCGGCCTGCTCTTCGATCACTTCCAGCATCACTTGTTTCGAGAGGTCCTCCACGCGGCGCACGCGAGAAAGCGCTTCGTAGATGGGCACGGTCCCGATTGGCACCAGCGACGCGCCGATGATGGCTTTGCGGATGGCCGGAATGTCACCGCCCGTGGAAAGGTCCATCACCGTGTCGGCGCCGTACTTGACGGAGTCTTCGAGCTTCTCCAACTCGCCCGCGACATCGCTGATTACCGCGGAGTTCCCGATGTTCGAGTTGATCTTGCATTTCGACGCCACGCCGATGCACATCGGTTCCAGGTTGGCATGGTTCACGTTGGCGGGAATGATCATCCGGCCGCGGGCCACTTCGGAACGGACCAGCTCCGGAGAAATCGTTTCGCGTTTCGCTACGTAGTGCATCTCCTCCGTGATAATGCCCTGGCGGGCATAATGCATCTGCGTGCGAATTTTGTCGTTTTTGCGTTGGGCTACCCAGTCTCGGCGCATGGTGACTCCTGAAATTTCGGACTTTCGGGGAAGGGCCGGGAGGACCCGGCCCTGTGATTATTTCTTCTTCTTGGGCTTCTTGACTTCCTTCTTGGGGCTTCTATCTTTAGCCACGATAAATCCTCCCTTATGACTGAGAGTATCACTGCTGTGTCCCGCGGCGCACGCAATCTCGCACGGAGCCGTGACCGTCGGAAGCCGTGAAAGAATCCCCCGCACGAGGGCGAGACGGCAGTTCGTCGAGTGCGCACTCATGCGCGCCGCATCCCGAATCATCGGGATGCCCGGCGAACACCCGTAGATTCAGTGGTTCTCCGCCGGGCATCGCCACCAGTGGCGACGCGGCACGCATCAGTGCGCAATGCCACTTATCCCGCAACCGGACACCGGTATTGACTGAGTCTCGCACGCTGTCTTATGTGGGGCAGGTTGGCAAATCGGGTCGAGTGACGGGGATTGCGCCCCGTCACCCTCCCACACCACCGGACGTGCGGTTTTCCGCATCCGGCGGTTGAACGCA
>Ga0181529_10000491_pt1 | contig 57331 bp, 42 predicted proteins | sample PEATcosm2014_Bin_36_FD_119763 | JGI IMG/M metagenome (GOLD analysis project Ga0181529, IMG submission 119763) | Peatland microbial communities from MTU Mesocosm Facility, Houghton, MI, USA - PEATcosm2014_Bin10_30_metaG | ecosystem: Environmental > Terrestrial > Soil > Wetlands > Peat | place...
AGCCTTGACTACGAGTGCTTCAGCTGCATCGCTGCCCACTCTTTCGGCTCCGTTCTTCTTTGCAATGCGTACAACTGCGGCGATTGGTAAATCTGCCATTTTTCTTACCTCAAAAAGAAAGTCTCTTGGCACCTATAAAAACTTTCCGGGAAAATCCCCCATTTTGCTTACGAAAATGATATTGGAAGCCTTGTAGAACCGTACAGGCAAAACGCGCCACGCAATTTCGCAGAATATTTTTTATAGCCATATAATCGGCTATTTTGAAAAATAAGCCACTTTAAGCGGTTAAATTTTATTCCAACAATGATGCTGCGAGCAATAGCGCATTCGTGTAATCCGGTTGGGCGCGCGAGGTATCCACAAAAATTCTATCGATATTTACGACCGGCGCCCCATGTCCGTGCCCGGCTCCAAGAAGGGCGAGTGTACGGAAGATAAGGTTGCCGGATATCCCGTCCGGTGCGATAATCAAGCCGCAGGACTCGATCGCATCCTCGATGAGGATCTCGTAGTGCACGGCATCGCCAAGTTTCGCGACAAGTTCGGCATCGGCCATGCTCCGGTCCACCCGGGGATGCCGGCCGACATCACCGAACCGGCCTCCCGAGAGGACACCCACTTTTTCCGGAAGGCCAATCCGGCGGGCGATCGCCCGGCCTTTCTTTATCAGAGCAAGCTTGTCTGCGACGGTCCAGCCCTCATCGATACCCACAGGAGCAAACAGGAATTTTTTCCCGCCAGCCGTCTCAAGAAGCGCGATCCGTTCAAGGTGGTCGACTCCTGCGGCGCCTTTCAGTGCCTGCAGGGTGGCATTTGCCGGCAGCGTGCCCCTGACTGCCACATCGATTGTACCCGCCATCAGGTCAGCAACAAGCGCTGATTCAGGGGTCGTGCTCTCCGCCAGCCGCACCCGGGGATGGCCGGATGGGACTTTTGCGGTACCCGTCCGGCAGTAACAGACTATTTCGCAGGGAAGATTCACCCGGCAGGCGCTGTTGATAACTTTCTCTGCATCCGCACCGATGCCGATCCCGATCTTTTTTACTGCTGCCTGCATGACGCCTCATCCGGGGAGAGACAGGTGATGCCGTTCTCGATAAAATCGAAGACTTCTGCCTCGTTCCCGTCATACCGGATCCTGAGCCGGCGCGTGGTGTCCACAGTGCCGATAGCATGTGCGGTCATGCCGACGGCAGCAAAGCGCCGGACCAGTTCGTCGACGTGCTCTCTTTTTGCGGTCAGGACAAAACCCATGCCGGGGTACATCTTCACCCACTGCTCGAACGTCATATGGTTTGCCGCAAGGTCGGGCTTTGGCACCCGGCCGAGATCGAGCTCGGCCCCTTTCCCGCTCACTTCAAGCAGCATCCCGATCGTCCCGATAAGGCCGGGGTTGCTGATGTCTTTACCCGCAGTGACGAGATGATCCCGCCCGATCTCTTCCAAGAGCGCAATCTGGGCACGCACCTGTCCGGCAGACTTCATGGTCACTGAGTCCCAGTTGAGGGCACAGGACGGATGGACGCGTCCGGTAAGATCGATGGCCGCGATGATGCAGTCGCCTTCCTGTGCGGTGTTGGAATAGATGATCGAGTCAAGCCGGGCGGCCCCGAGGATCGAGACATCGATCACGCTGTAAGGAGCATCCGGGTGAAGGTGCCCGCCGACAATCGGTACGCCGAACTGGGCGGACGCATCATGCATCCCTTTAACCACCTGCTCGTGGATACGGGACTCCTTTGGCATCGAAAAGACATCCACCATCGCGATCGGCTTCCCTCCCATGGCGGCGATATCATGGATATTGACAAGAACCGAGCAGTACCCGGCCCAGTACGGGTCGGACTCCATGAGCCGGCTCCAGATGCCATCCGCTGCAAGGAGCAGTGCCTCCCCGTTGTGCTCGATGACGGCCGCATCCTCGCCAAACGAGGCGATGACATGAGGAGCATCGATCCTGAGGGCCTTGACCATCTCACCGATCGCGTGTTTCCGCTTCACGCCTTCATATTCCCTGACTACGTGCGCGATCTTTGTTGTGGAACAGTCAGAAACCACTATTGTCACCCGGGTATTTCAGCACTGGATAATTTGCTGTACGCTATGTGTGGCCTCATCAGAGATAATTTATTTGATACGGGGTCGACACTTTGGTATGGAGTGGGCAGAGAAATACCGACCGGAGCACCTTGCGGATATCGCTGGCAACACCACCGCGATCCGCCAGATTGCGGACTGGGCAAAGACCTGGACATTCCGGTCAAAACCTCTCCTGCTCTACGGGAAGCCAGGCATCGGCAAAACGTCTGCGGCGTACGCTCTTGCCCGGGATATGAGCTGGGATGTGATCGAGCTCAACGCAAGCGACCAGAGAACGGCTGCCGTGATCGAGCGGATCGCCGGCGCCGGTAGCACCACGGCAAGCCTGACCGGGTCTCTGCGGAAACTTATCGTGATGGACGAGGCCGATAACCTGCAGGGGACTGCCGACCGGGGTGGGGCAAAGGCAATCATCGAGTGCATAAAAAACGCCCGACAGCCCATCGTCCTCATCGCAAACGATCTCTACGGCATTGCCCCGGAGCTCCGCGTGCGCTGCGAGCCGGTCCAGTTCAGGGCTTTGCCGGCCCGGTCGATCGCCCCCCGGCTCAAATTTATCTGCGCAAATGAGAAGATCGCCTGCTCGGAAGCAGCGATCCATGAGATAGCCGAGAGTGCCGCGGGGGACATGAGGGCGGCCGTGAACATGCTCTATGCCGCATCAATCGGCCGCGAATCGCTGGCAGAGAACCAGGTGCATACCTCCCAGAAGGATGAACGGGTCTCGATCTTCTCACTTGTTTCGGCAGTCTTTTCAAAGACCCCGGACGCGGATCTCATGAAACTATCCTGGGATGTCGATGACACCCCGGAAAATATCGAGCAGTGGGTGGAGGGAAATGTGCACGTTATCACCGATCCCGGTGCGGTAAAACGGGCCTACCACTCGCTTGCACGGGCTGACGAGTATATCGGGTATACGTACCGGCGCCAGTACCACACGCTCTGGCGGTACGCGACAGCGGTGACGCTCCTCGGGGTCGCCGATGCAGCCGGGGGAATGGGCATCCACACCCGCATCATGCCTCCTGAGCGCTGGCAGAAGATGTCGACGGCAAAAAAGCAGAAAGCGATCCGGTACACCGTGCTCTCGCGCCTTGCTGCTGCCATGCATCTCCCCCAGACTACCCTGCGCGAGAAGTACCTGGGTACGATCGCCCTTCTCGTGGAGCACGACCCAGAAACCTTCACCCGCGAACTGATGCTCGATGCAGACGGGCTCAACTTCTTCTTAAACGACCGGGCCCGATCGCTGGAGATCGTAAAAGCGGTGACAAAAACGGAACGCGATCAGGAACTGGAACAGAAGAAAAAGGGCAGGAAAACAAAAGCCGCCACGGCCGGCGGGGAGCACGACCCGATAGCACCTCCGGAGACAAAACCACCGGTGACACCCCCTGCAGAAATACCGAACGAGCCCGCGACCACACCCGCACCGGATCCATCCGACAAGAAACCGGTGGCCAATAATCAGTCGACGCTCTTTGACGGGTTCTGACCACGCCGGTAATAATAGTGGAGAGGCACACCGCAGTCGATGATCTCCCCCCCGTTCCCGTAGGATTCAAAACCAAGATGGTAGACCACAAGATCGCAGTCGAGCATTTTTGCGAGCGCGATGAGCGGGGGAATCATCTCTTCTGCCGGGCGGACGGCATACAGGACATCGGCACCTGCATAGCAGGACAGGTCAGGAGAAAAGATATCGTCACGGGTAAAGGAAAGCCAGTCCGGCAGCAGGCAGGGATGGATATCGGTAGCCCGTATGCTGATGCCCGCTTCGTGAACGCGCTGCGCGGCATCAGGATTCTTTCCCACACCGATCTCGACGGGATGGTTATAGTGTTCCGCGATGTACGCACCGACGCAGTGCTCAATATGTTTATAGCCATCCATCCAATAGATGTGAGCGATGCGGCTCCATATCTTTTGGGATCAACTCTCCCCGGAAGGTCTCCAGCTTCCGGTAGGCAGGCTGATCGCGGCAGTGACCGGGTTATCTGTCGGGGTTGTTGAGAACCCGGTACGTATCATGGGTTTTGTGAATGCACGAAAACAGATCGATGCGCAGGTCCAGCTGGACCACCTAGCTGCCTACAAACACCAGCACAATATCTCCGATCCCATCCTGCTCGTGGTCAGCCAGGATCTCTTCAACCCCGGTCATTCCGCCCTTTTCGGCCTTGCACGTGAATCCACCGGGGTTTCGGTGATCTCCACGGCCCGGCTCTCAAACGAATATTACGGACTTTTGCCGGATGACGACGACCTGATCGACCGGCTGGTAAAGGAGGGGGCCCACGAGGTCGGTCACCTGCTGGGGCTTACCCACTGCCGCAACCGCGAGTGCATCATGTTCTGCCCGGACACGCTCGATGAACTTAACGGGAAAAAGAAAATTTTCTGCGAGTCCTGCCGGCAACAGATTGAACAGCGGCTCATGCCGCAGATCGACCAGATCTGAAACTTATTTTTCCTCCTGCCGTAGGCTTTTCTGTGCGCTTCCCCGCATTTCACAACGATTATGAACAGGGAGATCCAAACGGTCTCACAAGAGTATTCCCCAACGACGATTTTGGCCGGGCCTGTCGCCCTGCGGAGCAGATATGTTCAAACGGGTTCTTGTTGCCACCGATTTTTCGCGCCACACAGACCGGGTGCTGGAATGTATCGGTGAGATCCCCGGCATGGAGGAGATCATCCTCCTGCATGTACAAACCGGGGAGGATACGGTACCACCTGCCCGGCTGCTCGAGAAAAAAGAACATCACCTTGCCCCGCTCGGCATTCCGGTCCGGTCACTGCTGGTGGAGAGCGAATACGGGGATATCGTGCGTGGGATCACCGGTACCGCCACGCGGGAACGTGCCTCGATTATCGTGATGGGGGCACGGGGAAGAAACCTGCTCCGCACGCTGGTGCTCGGGAGCGTCTCAAAAGGCGTGATAGGGACAAGCACGACCGATGTCCTTGTCCTGCATTTCCGGGGCGAAGATGCCCCGGCCACGGAGAACCTGGAGGTATACTGCCAGAATATTTTTTTCCGGATCCTCTGCCCGGTCGACTTCTCAAAACCCACTGCTGATGTTCTTGCCTTCCTCCCCGGCCTGCCGGTCGTACGGGAGGTCATCTTCCTCCACGTGCTCCCCGTACCAGCCCAGGGCGAAGACCGGGAAATACTGGAGACACAGACCGCACGGAAACTGGACAAACTGAAATCAGCGCCGGGTATTTCCGCACGCAGGGTGCGAACCGTGGTCCGGCATGGCGACCCGGCAGAGGAGATTGTCGCGTGTGCAGAGGAGGAGGATGTATCTCTTACCCTGATATCCCGGTACGGGAGAGGGGATTATGCCACAAATATCCCGCTCGGCAGTACCGCTGCCGGTGTGGCAGCCCGGGCACAGCGTCCCCTTCTCGTACGGTACCCCCGAATCCACCTTGACGTAGAGGCGAGGGAGCTCTCTAGCGGGGAATTTGACCGGGCAGAAACAGTCTGGCTGGGATACCACCAGCAGAAAGCCGACCGGAACACCGACCGGATCTTCGGCGTGTTTGTCGAAGGGGCGCTTGCCGCAGTCGCCCGGTGCCGGCGTCACCCGGAGGGTCTTGAAGTCGACGGGGTGTTTGTCGGTGAACAGTTCCGGAACAGGGGCTATGCACGAAAAGCGGTACAGGCACTTGTTGCCGCATGCGGCACAGGGATACTTTATATGTACTCCACGCTGCCACTCGTCACGTTTTATTCATCATTTGGTTTTGCGCCTATCGCCGAGCGGGAACTGCCAGAAAGTATCAGGGCACGGTTTGATTTTGCCGCCGGCAACCTCAAAGGCGCAAATGCCGTACCCATGCGCCGCCTGCCAACGGACTAACCGGTAAAAACAGGGACACTGCCGGCCAATCATCCGGGAAGGGGCAGGATCTCGATCTCCATCGTGCTGATCTTCTCATAGATCTTTTTCAACCGGATAATCGGCCAGAGCTCGTAGAGGAGTACTGTGACCGGTTCCCACATCGCCGCCCAACCAATGATTAAAAGCGAATATGAGAGGAGCTGGGGCAGAAGATAATTGGTCCTGGTCGCAATAAGCTCGCTCGCTACAAGGGCGATTGCCAGGAATGTGAGTCCGATAAGCAGGCTCCACCGGCCAAACCGGAATTTCGCCCGGAATTTCCGTTCCGTAACAAGCATCTTGTACCTGAAATGGTTATGGATGGCGGGAATGATCTTTTTTGCTTCCTGGCTCTCCACGAGGGAAGGGGGAAGGTAAATGTGGATCATAAATTTTGTTTTTGCAGGAAAATCCTGTACCGTGTCCACGATATAGTGTTCTGCTTCTGTATCGATCTCTTTCTCGTAAAACGGGGCCGGGTCAAAGGAGTTGAAGAGCTGGATAACGGATGTCAGCTTGATCTCGATCAGTACACGGCCGTCCTGTTTGTGGTACATCGACTCGATATCCCGTACCGGTTCTGATGCGAGAGGCATGTTCTTTCTGTACAGCGGCCGAGCCAATAAACTTCACGAACCTGTGGCGAGCTGCCGGAGATCCCTCCTGCGACAGGTGACCCCTAGAGGAAGCCATTTTAAAAAAAACAGATGGCGGGACCAGCCGGATGATTACGGCCCCCCGTTCCCCGGGAAAAAACTTAAAAAATCGGCTTATAAAACTACCCGGATTATTCCTTGTCCCTGACATACAGGATGCCATCAGGCTCACGGTAATCGGTTTTTATGACGATTGTGTTGGAGATCCGGTTGAAGACCCGGAGTTTCGTCTGCGGCATCGCAAGCCACCCGATCAGGCAGTCAAGGACAAGGATGGGCATGAAAGCCTTCCCGATGCTCTCGATCGCGGCGGTTCCCCAGTGGATCTTTGTGCCGTCGCGGTTCACGACCCGGATGTTCATAACCATCTTCCCGATCGACTGGCCCTTGTAACTTTCACAGATGGTCCAGTACAGGAAGAAGATGAGCGTCTCGATCCCGATGTCAAACAGTCCCAGGTGTCCGAAATCCCAGAGAAAATGCATCTTCCAGTTAAAAGGCTCGAGAATGCCCCCGATAATATTCAGGAAGAGTATCACGAGGATAATATCGATGAGCCACGCCCAGAGCCGGGTAGACCATTTGGCAAGGTACAGGGTTTTGCCATGCTCCATGCTTGGGCGTTCCGGCTCTGTCACCGGCAGGGGTTCCGGGTCCGGTACAGGTTCCGGTACCGGCGTGGGTAGGGGGGAAGTCCCCGGGAATGCGTCTGCCATAGTATCGTATCTGTATGCGCTATGAGTGAATGAAGGTTACGAAACCAGCACGAATAAATGGATGTTTTTTAGGCTGCATGAGAACAACCCTTTTATGCGCGGAAGAAGTAACGTTAAAAAATCAGGCAGACCGTGAGGTTGAATGGAATGACAGAATCAGTCATCACCGAATTTGCCGGGAGCCAGCGTGAATCGATCAGCCGGGTGTACCGTTACGGTGTGAGTGGTGTCCGGGTACTGGACAGCCACGATGTTACCCGCAGGCTCTACCGGTTTGATCCATCCTCAAACACGATGACAGAAAACGATCCCGCACAGCCAGGAAAGATTCTCCGCAGGTTCGTGTTCGACGACTACGGGATGCTCGAAGAGACATTCTCCTTCGGGCAGCCGCCAAGGACATTCCGGTACGAGGCCGGCGGCCGGCAGATCGTGATGCGGGAAGGCGGAGACTACGGTGCGGTCGGGAAGACCTTTTCGTTTGAAGGCAGCGGCGTTGCCGAGACCGCATTCGGGCGCGACGGGGGTATCGAACGGGTCTATGTCTTTGAGCCCGGGAATGAGACGATCACCATACGCTCGGGCGGGTGGTTCGGGGATGTCGAACGGAAGCTTGTATGCGAGAGGATCGACGCATCGGTCTTCCGCGAACCCGAGGCCTTCCTCCAGTTCCTGATGTTTACGGAAAAGAGCGCCCGTGAATCAGAAGCGGAGATTGACGAACAGGTGGCAAAGATCCGGGGCGGGTCCGCAGGAGAACCCGACCGGAGCAGGTTTGCGTACACCGGTCCACGGCACACGTCAGATGACAGTTCCGGGCCCCAGGGAATGTCAGCAGCACGCGCCTCGCTGCGCCCGGATATGAATGTGCAGAACCCGCCCGGCCGCCGGCCGGCGGCACGGGCGGATACCGGCATTGATTTCATCGCTGACGCGGATTCGCCGCGGGACGTCCCCCGGGGTCCCCCGGGCTCACGCGAGCGGAGCGTCGGGATCCCCTTTGAGGAGCGCTGGCAGAGTGCAACAGATGGCCGGGAGGGACTTTCCGCAGGCAGGAGCACCAGTATCCCCCTCGACGAGCGATTCCGGAGTTCCCGGGAAGAGGAGCAGACACCAACCAGGGGAAGAAGCGCAAGCATTCCGCTCGACGAACGGTTCCAGGGTTCACGTGACGAAGACCGTACCCTTACTGAGGGCAGGAGTGCCCAGATCCCCCTCGATGAACGGTTCCGGAGTGCAGAGGATGACAAAGAAGAACTTACCCCGGGGAGAAGTACGCAAATTTCGTACGAAGAGCGAAAGACCGGGAGAAGGATGCAGTAAACCGTGGCCGAAAGAAAAACCGGCCTCGATCATTTTTTACAAAATACAGGTTTTCCAAAAAAAGGTTCAGTGTTCGTCACAGCGGAGCACGCCGCCATGGCCGATGTCTTCGAGGCTGTGCTCGTCGATCATGATCGTGACGAGATCCGGATCGATCTTGAGCGTGGTGACAAGGGTGTTCGTGAATTCTTTGACAATTTTGCGTTTCTGTTCCGTGGTCCAGCCTTTGCGCATCTTGAGTATAACGACGGGCATAATAGCACCTTGACTTAGGATATCTGAACGAATGCTATTTACTCCCTCCGCGTCCGGATTGGCCGCGGGACAAAATTGTTGTGCGTGGTAAAGTTCCGGAAAAAAACTTCGGATTAAAATATTTATTAATAGTTCGTCACCTATGTTACCATAGGTAGTACCATGAGATCCACGCGGCAGGATATCCTCACTTCCTTAAAAAATCTCAAAGGGGAAGTTTCGCGGGAATATTCTGTCAAGACAATCGGGATATTCGGCTCAGTCGCCCGGAGCGAAGAGACGGACGAGAGCGATATCGATCTCCTGGTCGAGTTCTCCCGGCCGGTGGGTTTTGTCACCTTCATGCGGCTCGAGCATTTTCTTTCCGAGCGACTCGGTGCCCGGGTCGATCTCGTCACCTCGGATTCCTTAAAACCGGTGATCCGGCAGGATGTGCTCGCTGAGGTCATCTATGTCTAATGGCGGAGATAAGCGGGCGATTCTAGGTGTGGAGATTGTGAGAGATCTCCCTTCCTCTTGGGTTGAGGACGTCTATTCGGAAACTATTTCAAATCATACTTTTTTAGGTTAAATGATGGCAACCCAGAAACATCTCGAAATTTTACAATCTGGCGTTGAAAAATGGAATCAATGGCGACTAGAATATCCAAAAATCAAACCAAATCTTACTGATACCGATTTAAGAAATTTAAAACTTGATGGGGGGAATTTTAACTATGTCGATTTTAGGGGTTCAAAAGTTGATAATTCCTCATTCTATTACTCTAACTTTGTAGGAGCAAATTTATCCGGGCTCTCTTTAAGAAAAAATTTCTTTGAAAAAGTGGATTTTGAATTGACAAATTTTAGCGATGTTAATTCTAGGGGAGTAAATTTTTCTGAAGTAAACTTTAATCGTACAATCTTTACTGGGGCATTAATCGAGAGAGCGTTAATATCAACATACCAAAACGTTGCTGATGTAAATTTTAAAGAAGCACGGATTAATAGAGTCTCATTCTGCGATGACACAGTTAAAGACTGCAATTTTTCTGGCGCGAAATTAACAAATGTTTTTTTTCAAGGACCGAATTGTACAAACAATAAATTTATTTGCGCAATTTTAAAAAATGTGCATTTTTCGAAATGTGATCTCGAAAACACAAGTTTCATTGGTGCAGAAATTCGAGATACAAACTTCGAAGGAGCTAAATTAAAACTTACTGATTATCGAGACACCAAAATGAAAAATGTTAATTTTAAAAATTGTGAAATTCGGCACTCATTTTTTGAAAATGCCAGAACAATTAGGCCAAACAAACAAGAGAAAAAAGAATTTTCAATATTTTTTGACGACGCATACTTTTATGGCGGTGAATTCGACGACTCTAAACTTATTAATGGATCTTTTAGAAACACACAATTTCAAGAGGTAAGTGGAAATAATGCAGATTTCCATTGTGGAGAATTTAACAAATCCGAAATTAATGAATCAACTTTTAAAAATTCAATATTTACTGGATCAAGATTTTCATATGCTTCGATCACTAATTCAGATTTTACAGATTCTGATTTTTATTTTTGTAAATTTTTTGGAGCGGAATTAGCTTATTCAACTTTTACAAATGTTGAGTTTTCGGGTTCTGATATGACTTACGCCAATTTATCCGAATCTGATTTTGAAAACTCAATAATGAACAATGTTGAATTGCATGGTGCTATCTTATTAAACACAACCATTAAAGGTGCAAATTTGTCCCATTCACATATTTACGGTGTAAGTGTTTGGGGATCTATTGGGGAACCAAAGGAACAACTCGATTTGCTTATTACTCCATTGGATGAACCTGCAGTAACCGTTGACAATATTGAGATTGCGCAATTCATTCATTTACTACTAACAAATGAGAAATTAAAAAATATAATCAATACCATAACATCAAAAGTTGTTCTTATACTTGGTCGATTTAATGAGAGAAAAATTGTGTTAGAGTCGATTAAAAATCAACTGAGAGAAATGGATTTAACACCGATTATTTTTGATTTTACAAAACCAGGAACAAGAACCCTTACAGAGACAATTGGATTATTGGCCCGAATGTCGAAATTCATAATCACGGACATTACTGATCCTAAAAGTGTTCCTCATGAAATATATTCAATTATCCCTCATTGTCCGTCGATTCCCATATATCCCGTACTAGAGAGAAAAAAGAATAAGACTGTGAAACCTTATGCGATGTTTGATGATTTTAAAAATTACCCGTGGGTTTCAAAAATTATATTTTATGAAAAAATTGATGAAATTACTCAGTTGTTGCCAGAAATCCACAAAGATGCAATTGAAAAAATCAATCAATTGAAATAACAACGTTTGATGAAACGTGTTAATAAAACTGAAAACCCCTTGTAGTTGCGTGGCTAATCTTGGTTAATCTCACCTTTTCACTTTCTTGGTTAATCTCACCTTTTCACTTTCATGCCCCGAACTGAACCGCTTTATATGCCGGAGCTGATTGTCTGAGCACATATCCATGAAAAACATCATCATCAAAGGTGCACGCCAGCACAACCTGAAAAATATCAATGTCGAGATCCCGCGTGACAAGCTTGTTGTGATCACCGGGGTTTCCGGCTCCGGTAAATCGACGCTCGCGTTCGATACGCTCTATGCCGAAGGCCAGCGGCGGTATGTTGAGTCGCTCTCGTCCTATGCCCGGCAGTTCCTCGGCATGATGCAGAAACCCGATGTGGACAGCATCGAGGGACTCTCGCCCGCCATCTCCATCGAGCAGAAGACCACGTCCAAGAATCCCCGCTCGACCGTGGGAACGACGACCGAGATCTACGATTACCTCCGGCTCCTCTTTGCCAGGATCGGGACGCCGTACTGCCCCGAGCACAATATCCCGATTGCCGCCCAGAGCCCGGACCGGATCGCCGACCAGATCGCCGCGGAGCACCCGGGCATGGTCACGATTCTCGCCCCGATTGTCCGTCAGAAGAAGGGGACGTACCAGCAGCTCTTAAAAGACTTAAACGCGGAGGGCTATGCCCGGGTCCGGCTGAACGGGAAGATCATCCGCACCGATGAGGAGATCGCGCTCGACCGGTACAAGAAACACGACATCGAGATCGTGATCGACCGGCTCGAAACCTCCGACCGTTCCCGGCTCGCGGAAGCCGTCGAGAACACGCTCAAAAAGTCCGAAGGACTCGTACTCGTTGCTGACGAAGAAGGAAAAGAATCTACCTACTCATCGCTTCTTGCCTGCCCGGTCTGCGGCCTTGCCTTTGAGGAACTCCAGCCGCGGATGTTCTCGTTCAACAGCCCCTTTGGCGCCTGCGACGAGTGCCACGGCCTCGGGGTCAAGATGGAGTTCGACGCCGACCTCATCATCCCGGACAAGGACCGGTGCATCGCGGACGGTGCAGTCGCGCCGTACCGGAACCCGATGGACGGGTTCCGGGGCCAGTACCTCGCGACGGTCGCAAAGCACTTCGGTTTCTCGCCACTCACCCCGATAAAAGACCTGACCGAGACGCAGTACAATGCGCTGATGTACGGCTCAAGCGAGAAGATGCACTTCTCGATGAGCACGAGAAACGGTGACGCCCAGTGGTCGCACAACGGCGAGTGGGAAGGACTCCTCCCGCAGACCGCCCGGCTCTATTCGCAGACCCAGTCCGAGTGGCGGAAGCGCGAACTGGAGAGTTACATGCGGGTTTTCCCATGCCCGGCCTGCAAAGGCAAGCGCCTCAAGGACAAGGTGCTTGCCGTCCGGGTGAGCGACAAATCCATCATCGATGTGACCGATCTCTCGATATCCGCCTGCCTCGCGTATTTCTCCGGTCTCCGGCTTACCGAGAAAGAAGAGGGCATCGCCCGGCAGATCATAAAAGAGATCCGGTCACGCCTGCTCTTTTTAGAGAAAGTCGGCCTCGGTTACCTCACGCTCTCGCGGAACGCCGGGACGCTCTCCGGCGGTGAAGCGCAGCGGATCCGGCTTGCCACCCAGATCGGATCGAACCTGATGGGCGTGCTCTACGTGCTCGACGAGCCCTCCATCGGGCTCCACCAGCGGGACAACCGGAAACTGATCGAGACCCTGCGGACACTCCGCGACATCGGGAACACCCTGATCGTAGTGGAGCACGACGAGGACATGATCCGTTCTGCCGACCACGTGATCGACATCGGGCCCGGGGCCGGGCTCCACGGCGGCGAGGTCATAGCGGACGGAACGCCGCAGCAGATCGAGAAGAACAAGAAGTCCCTCACTGGCCAGTACCTTGCCGGGAAAAAGAAGATCGATGTCCCCACCAAGCGCCGGAAAGCTGCGAAGTACATCACGGTCAAAGGCTGTAAGGAGAACAACCTCAAAAACATCGATGTGAAGATCCCGATCGGCCTTTTTTCGGTCGTGACCGGGGTCTCAGGCTCGGGCAAGTCCACGCTCGTGTACGACACGCTCTACAAGGGCATGATGCAGAAACTGCACGGCTCGCGGGAGCAGGCCGGGGCGCACAAAGAGATCGTGTTCGATTCCGAGATCGACAAGGTGATCGTGATCGACCAGAGCCCGATCGGCCGCACGCCACGCTCGAACCCGGCGACCTACACCAAGGTCTTTGACGAGATCCGCACGGTCTTTGCCGGGACAAAGGAAGCAAAGATGCGGGGCTACAAGCCCGGGCGTTTCTCGTTTAACATTAAAGGCGGGCGGTGCGAGGCGTGCGAAGGCGATGGCCTCATCAAGATCGAGATGAACTTCCTGCCCGACGTCTATATTGAGTGCGAGGAATGTAAGGGCAAGCGCTACAACCGCGAGACGCTCGAAGTCAAATACAAGGGCAAATCGATCGCGGACGTGCTGGACATGAGCGTGGAAGAAGCCCTCGCCATCTTCGAGAACATCCCCTCGATCCAGAGCAAGCTTGAGATGCTCTCACGGGTCGGCCTCGATTATGTCAAGCTCGGCCAGAGCGCAACCACGCTCTCGGGCGGCGAAGCACAGCGGATCAAGCTCACCAGAGAGCTCGCAAAGCGGGCAACGGGCAAGACCCTTTACCTGCTGGACGAGCCGACCACCGGGCTTCACTTCGACGACACGAAGAAACTCATCAAGGTGCTCGACGATCTTGTGGAGAAAGGCAACACAGTCGTTGTGATCGAGCACAACCTGGATGTGATCAAATCGGCCGATTACCTCATCGATATCGGGCCCGAGGGCGGGGATGCCGGCGGGGAGATCGTGGCGGTCGGGACGCCGGAGAAGGTGGCCGGGGTGGCGAAGAGTTATACTGGGCAGTTTTTGAAAGCGATGCTCGCGGAAAAAAAGTAAATCCATTTTTCTGATACACCAATTAAGTACTTTTTTTTATCCAGCGGAATCTTTTGTGATGAACGCCGCCGCCCCCGAAGGGACGCCCCCGCGGCGGATCAATGACGAAAATAAAAACCTCCCTGCCCCGCCGTGCCCCAAGAGGGGCCCTGAGGCGGGGAACCCTCGTAGATCATTTATCCGACAATTCGCTCGACCACCACGCCAGACGGGACACACACTCACTTGTGTTTTCACCGTCGTAGAAAATCCTGCCCAAATACCTATTTGTCGGCAAATATGAGCCCGTAAAACCTCCCGATTGACCTGCCCCGAAATTCGTGCCTTTATATTGCCCTATTTGAAAAAATACGCCCAAATTGAACCCTATATAATGCCCATTAGCAGGTCATATTCGCGTTCCGGCAGCCTCTATTTTTGTCCGCAACAGAAAACCCATCTTGGCCGAAAAACGGCCCGTAAAATCGCAATACGTGAACGTTTTATTTCGTCCGATTGCGAAAATACGGAAAATTTGGGCTTATTTTTAAACGGAGCCCGATAAGGGCTCCTTTCTGATCTGAAAATGGGTAATCGGGGGCCAGAATGAGCCCAGATTAGGGTAGAGCAGTATCCCTCCAAATACGCAGACAAGGTAGGGAGGGTTTCCCTCTCACCTCGTTGCCCGCTCAAAACATCAACAAAAATTTTCCGGATTTTCCGAAAAAGCCAAGCACGGTTGCTGATATTTCTCAAAAAAGTTTACTGAGGTTACCGGTCTTTCCAAAAATTGTGCTGCTATGTTATCAAACTTTTTGAAAACAGTTCATCAACCTTACCGGATTTTTAAAAAAATCGTTCACCACCATTATCGGACTTTCTAAAAAAAATGTCCGGCAACATCCTCAGAAAAGCATCCGGTCATTCCCGCCGGATACCAGAGGTTACAACGATATGTCCTAACATGAGCCGTCGCTGTGCCTGGACTTCCAGACCTGCCTGTTCAAACATAGTTCGTACCTCATGCCGGGTGCGGAGGTGGCCGTGGCCGCGATTCACACATCGTAAAAAGAACGGGAGTGGTGCGATATCAGACAAAAAGAACTGACCCCCGGGACGTAAGACACGCCGTATCTCGCGGATACCCTGTACCTGGTCTGACCAGTGATGAAAGGAAGTTGTACTGAAAACGAGATCGGCAGACGCATCAGGAAGCGGGAGGGATTCGGCAGGGCCCACCATAAACGCAGCATCCGGCATCAGGTGCCGGGCTTTTTGCACCATACCTTCAGCCGGATCGATACCGGTCAGCCGTGCCTGAGGCCAGCGTTCCCTGATCTTTCGTAAGAGCCGGCCTGTCCCGCACCCGACATCCACGATGTCACCGGGAGCAGATTTCACCGTGACGAAACGAAGGACACCGTTATGGATCCGGTCGAAATACAGGTACTGGAACCGTGACTCCTCATAGGTGCCGGACCAGCGGTTAAATTTCTCAATATCCGAAGAGACATCCATATCCGTTCACCACAACGGGTACTTCCCGTGAGTACTTCAGGTATTTTACCGGCAGGGTCATGTAAGTAACCCTGTTTCAAACCCCATCGGTTGTTCACCATATCTCTTTTAAGAAATAATTTCCCCGACATTCACCGGCAATTGTGTAGTTCTATCGGACATCCTGAAAAAAACGAACCCCTCAGCATTCCCCCGCACCCCTTCCTGTCAGTACCCCAAACATCGCCCCCACAGTTTCACCCTCCGCACCCGGTGGTTCATATACGGTTCCGGTGCATCTCTCCTCACACAATCCGAGGACGTTCATGGATACACCGCAGACTGCCCCACAGCAACAATGTTCCGAACAGCACCAGACACCGGTCAGCCTGCTTAAAAAATACTGGGGCTATCCTGCATTCCTGCCGCACCAGGAAGCGATCATCGCGTCGGTCCTTGCCGGGAATGATACACTCGCGATCATGGCAACCGGGGGCGGGAAGTCGCTCTGCTACCAGTTGCCGGCCCTGTACCTTGGCGGCCTCACTGTCGTCATCTCGCCGCTCATCGCGCTCATGAAAGATCAGGTGGACGATCTCAATGCCCGGGGGATCCCGGCTGCTGCATTCAACAGCACGCTCGATTACCGGGAGCGCACCGGGATTGAAGCGGAGATGAAAGCGGGCAGGCTTCATATCCTGTTTGTCTCGCCGGAAAAATGCATGCAGGCCGGCTTTCTTGACACTCTTGCAGCAGCCCCGGTCCGGCTGATCGCGATCGATGAGGCGCACTGCATCTCGGAATGGGGCCACAACTTCCGGCCCGAGTACCGTGAACTCGCCCGGTTCAGGAAACTGTTCCCCTCCGCTCCCGTGATCGCCCTCACCGCGACAGCGATCCCGGAAGTGCGGAAAGACATCTGCCAGCAGCTCGGCCTCGTGAAGGTCCGGGAATTCGTGGGCAGTTTCAACCGGGAGAACCTGACCTACCGGGTGGTCACAAAAAAGAACCCGCTGGTCATGCTCGCGGATTTCCTCTGCCGGCACAGGAACGAGGCAGGAATTGTCTACTGCATGAGCAAGAAAGAGACCGAGGAAGTCGCGTACGAACTCCGTAAAAAAGGCTTCAAAGCGCTCGCCTACCATGCCGGGCTCCCCCGGCCGGTGAGGGCGGACGTACAGGACGCTTTCCTCAAAAACGCTGCACAGATCGTCTGTGCAACGGTCGCGTTCGGCATGGGGATCGACAAGCCGGACGTGCGGTTTGTGATCCACTACGATCTCCCGAAAACGGTCGAGTCCTATTACCAGGAGACCGGGCGGGCCGGGCGCGATGGGAAGCCTGCCGAATGCATCCTCTTTTACAGCAGGGGGGATTATGCCCGGGTCAGGTCGATGCTCGAACACGATGAAGGCGGCGAACGATCAGTCCGGATAGCGCTCAAAAAACTCCAGGACATGACCGGGTACTGCGAGACGACTGGCTGTCGGCGTGCCTTCCTGCTCACGTATTTTGGCGAAACCCCATCAGCAGGGAACTGCGGTACGTGCGATAACTGCGCTCATCCTGCCACATCCATTGACGGCACGGAACCGGCACTCCTGATCGCCGCGTGCGTACAGCAGCTGCCATCCCACTTCGGGATCGAACTTATCACCGATGTCCTGCGGGGAAAAAAGTCGGCAAAGATCGAAGCGTACCATTTCGACCGCCTGCCTGCATATGCAGCAGGAAAACAGTATGCAAAGGAAGAGTACCGGGTCTGGATCAATGATCTCGTCCGGCAGGGATATCTCGCACGAACCGGTGACAAATATCCGGTCATTGCTCTTGGTGCGAAAAGCAGCGGGCTGCTCGCCGGGACCTGCCGGGTCCGGCTCCCGGTACAGGAGCGCGATGCATTATCGACCACCCCGACCACAGCACCGGAAGCCGGTGATGTAGTCGATGGGGATGCCCGTGAAGCGGAGGCTGAACTCTTCCAGCGGCTTAAAGCGGTCAGGACGTCCCTTGCCCGGGAGAGAGGGGTGCCCCCGTATGTCGTATTCGCGGACCGGAGCCTGAGGGAGATGGCACGCGCCCGTCCGTGCGACCGGGCGCATTTCGCGACGATCCCGGGGGTCGGGCAGATCAAACAGGAGAAATACGGCCCGGTCTTTCTCGACGCGATCAGGACGTTCTGTAGCGAACCGGCCGACTGAAATCTTAAAACTCCGGTACCGGGTTTCTCATATTCGCATTACCCCATCCCCAACGCTTAATGAGCCTGCACCCGGATACTCTTTTGATCCATGATCGACACCGCGAACCTTCCCGAAAATCCCGGATGCTATCTCTATTCCGACGAAGCTGGGACGATCATCTATGTCGGGAAGGCAAAGAACATCAGAAAACGGGTGTCGAGTTATTTTACCAAAAAAGATCACGACCCAAAGACAAAGAGCCTGGTCACCCATATCGCGTCGGTCGATGTTGTCGTCACGGATACCGAGACCGAAGCCTTTCTTCTCGAAAACACGCTCATAAAAAAACACCAGCCGAAGTATAACATCGATTTAAAAGACGCAAAACGCTACGCGTGGATCGAGCTGACCTGCGAAGAATACCCGCGGCTCGTGGTGGCCCGCCGTGCGTCGGGAAGCGGCACATTCTTCGGGCCGTTTGTGTCGGCCGCGGAGCGCGACTACGTGCTCAACGTGGCAAAAAGAGCATTTCACTTAAGGACCTGCAAGAAACTCCCGAAGCGTGCCTGTCTCCGGCGCCACATGCAGTCCTGCTGCGCCCCCTGCACCGGCACCGTGAGCTTGGAAGAGTACGGAAAGAACGTGAAGAAAGCTGCCCTCCTTCTGGGGGGCAAATCTCACGAACTGCTCGATGAACTCAAAACTGAGATGGAGGCACGCTCGTCCGCAGAGGATTTCGAGCGGGCGCTCGTGTTGCGGAACGAGATTACGGCCATCGGGCACCTTGCCGACCGTCAGCACGTGGAGCACCGGCGCGAGTACGACCAGGACGTGATCGCGTACCAGATAACAGACGGGAAGGTCTACCTCACGGCATTTAACGTCGAACGCGGATCGCTCGCGAACAAGGAGGAGTTCGTATTCGAGGCCGGGGAAGACTTTTTCGAAGAATTCCTCGTCCAGTATTACTCAGATCGGGAACCCCCGCAGGAACTGATCCTCGGACACGAAACTGACCCTGCACTTGCAGATTTTCTTTCGATTAAAAAAGGAAAACATGTCGGGATCATTGTCCCGCAGCGGGGAGAGAAACGGCAGCTGCTCGAACTCGCACAAAAGAACCTCGAGATCGCATTCTTCCGCGACACGCTGAAAGGAGCCGAGCTTGGCACCGCCCTCCACATGGCACGGCCTCCCTCCGTGATCGAGTGTTTCGACATTTCTCACCTCTCCGGCACCGCGATGGTCGGGTCGATGGTGCAGTTCCGGGACGGGAAGCCTGACAAAAGCAACTACCGACGGTTTAAGATTAAGACGGTTGAAGGGATCGATGATTTTGCGTCCATCGCGGAGGTTGTGAAACGGCGGTATACACGTCTCCTCGATGAACACGCCCCGTTCCCGGATCTGGTGATCATCGATGGAGGCAGGGGGCAGCTTTCCTCGGCACTCGGAGCGCTTGCCGGTCTGGGGGTTACCGGCCAGCCGGTCATCGCGATTGCAAAACGGGAAGAAGAAGTCTATGTACCAGACGCAGACCTGCCGCTCCGGCTCGACAGAAAAAGCATCGCACTCCGGTATATCCAGGAGATCCGGGACGAGGCACACCGGTTTGCGATCGCCTACAACCGGCTGCTCCGTAAAAAGAAAGTACTCACCTGACCACCCATCCCATGCAATGCAGGATAAAAACTGCCCAAAGTCAAAAGTATTTAAACCGGGCGATATACAATTCTGACATACATATAAGGTGACAGTAATGCCAGACTTTTTAAACCCGTTTAGTGGCACCGTTCCGGACCGCAAGCTGACCAAAGAGGAACTCATCCGGGTTGTCCGGCTCGACATTGCCGGGGAACTTGAAGCGATCCACGGCTATATGGCCCATGTGGATGCGACGGACAACGAACTTGCAAAGGCGGTCCTGACCGATATCGCCAACGAAGAACGCGTGCATGTCGGGGAACTCCTCCGGCTCCTTTCCATCCTGACCGGTGACGAGGATGATTATTATAAGAAAGGAACGCTCGAAGTGGACACCATTGCAGGTAAGTTGGGCGCCGCCAGTGCACCGGCGGCAAAAGAGGAATCGACCATAGGATCGCTCAAACCTTTAAAGGAGGCATAATCATGGCAAATGTATATCTCGGACGCGAAGAGGCACCGATCGGTGCAGAGACCTGGAAGCTCATTGATGATGTGGCAGTCCAGGCAGCAAAGAGCCAGATCACCGGGCGCCGGCTGCTCCCGATAGAAGGCCCGTATGGATTCGGACTCAAGTCACTCCCCCTCGGGGACTATGCAGTGGAAGACGGGATCAGCGCGAGCGTCTCGCTCCCGCTCTCCCTGATCCGGACGGAATTTTCCCTGGGCAAGCGCGACCTTGCCGCCTTTGAACGCGATCACCTCATCCTCGACACCGCTCCTGTGGCCTGTGCTGCAATGGATGCGGCGGTAAAGGAAGACCGGGTCATCTTTAACGGAATTACCGGAACCCCGGGGCTGCTTAATGCGGAAGGCGCCGGATCGATGACGCTGTCAAAATGGGACAAGGTCGGGGTTGCGGCAGACCAGATCATCGATGCAGTCACCAAGCTTGACACAACCGGTTTCCACGGGCCGTACAGTCTTGCCCTCGCCCCGGCCCAGTACAACCTGCTTCTCAGGCGATATCCGCAGGGCGACGGAACAGAACTTGAGCATATCTCTTCGATTGTCGGCGACGGCGTCGTCAAGGCTCCCGCGCTCAAGAAAGGCGGCGTCCTGATTGCCTCGGGCAGCCAGTACGCTTCAGTCGCGATCGGCCAGGACATGGCAGTCGGGTACAATGGCCCGGTCGGCGACCTGCTCGAATTCCAGCTCTACGAGAGCCTTGCACTCGTAGTCCGTGCCCCTGAGTCGATCCTCGTGCTCAAGTGATCACCACCCCATTTTTGGGGATGGTTTTCGCTCGTATGGAGAAACCGGTTATGTTTTTACCAAAAATTTTTCCCGGTGCGCTTGTCTGTATTTTCGTGATCGCCTTTACCGCAGGTGCCGGGTGCCTCAGCACGGCAACCGTTCAGGACAGTTCATCCGGTCCGCTGCATGCCCATTACCAGTACCAGGACTCGTGGTCTCCTGAATATGGCTGTTATTCGCACCTGACCGGGTATGTCTACAATGCCGGGAACGTATCTGCTGACAATAGCCGGCTGAATTTTAACCTTGTCAATACCGGGACCGGCACGATCCGGGATTCAAGGTCCATCTTTGTCGGTCACATTGGCGCGGGAGATACGACAACCTACGAGACTATCCTCGACGGGGAATGCTCGCAGGACTACCGGGTTGATTTTGCTTTTGAGACCCCGTAAAAAGAGAGAGAAAAGGGATCCGGTAATCTTTTTTTTAGCGCTGCATGGCCAGGATCTTAAGACCGGTATTCCAGCGGATCGACCGCTCTTGCCTGCAGGAACGCCTCGCGCCGCTCGGTGCAGGCGCCGCACTTCCCGCAGGACAGTTCCTCCCCTTTGTAGCACGACCATGTATCTGCGTAATCGACCCCGAGCGCGATGCCTTTTTTGACAATATCTCCTTTGCTCAGTCGGAGATATGGTGCGTGCAGCACGATATCGTTCCAGTCACAGAGATGCAGGGCGGTCGTCATGGCACTCACAAATGCCGGCCGGCAGTCCGGATAGATCGCATGGTCCCCGGCGTGTGCTGCGTAAAAAAGATGTCCGGCCCCGGTGCCGATGGCATAGGAAGCTGCAAGGCTCAAAAAAACCATGTTCCGGTTCGGGACGACCGTCTGTTTCATCGACTCTTCCGCATAATTGCCTTCGGGAACGTCCCACGAGTCCCGGGTCAGGCTGGACGGGGCCAGATCGTTCAGGACTGAAACATCGACAATTTTGTGGGAAATATGGAGTTTTGCGCAGGTCCGCTCTGCGCACCGGATCTCTTTTTTGTGTTTCTGGTGGTAATCAAAAGTGATGGCACTGACCTCATACCCCTCGTGGATCAGATCGTAGAGCAGGGTCGTGCTGTCCATCCCGCCCGAAAAAATAAGAACTGCTTTCATACTGGTATCATTGCCTGGTGTAACGGTATCTTCAGGTTCCTATATGAAGGGAACGCCGGATTACCGGTCAGAAGGGAGAAAAGCCGGATGAGGCACCCGTAACAGGTACATCGCGGCCTCTGCACCCGGGATGCCCGGCTGCCACGGGGATCTGCCATATCCACCACAAGATGCCGCGGAAAATACCGGATTACCTAAAAAGCATATCATGACAGACAACAAAATTGTATCCGGAGAGTGCTCACGTTTGGCCGGCCCGTACCTGAAAAGCGGTGAATCCATCATCCTGACAACCGACCGGGTGCTGATTGACGATGTCGAGTACGACCTGATCCTCACCAGCCAGCGCCTTGCCCTTGTTGACAGCGATCACACGAGCGACCAGCCGCAGGTCGTCCCGTTTGCCACCATCCTGTCGGTGAAAGGGGGAACCACCCCGGCGCGCGAGCCGTTTATCACCCTTACGGTCATTGATCCTGTCGGCCTTGAGGATTCAAAAACCATCGATTTGATCTTTTCGCAGCAGCCGTATGAAGACCGGGCCGCAGAGTGCGATCTCTGGGTACAGAAACTGATCGAAAATATTGTGTCGGTCCGCCAGGAACCGGCCACGGCCACAAAACAGCGGGTCCCGTCAAAACCCCGGGGCATGGATCCCACGGTCCGCCGCTTCGGAGCTCCAGAGGTGCCACTACCACACTCGCAGGTAGCAGAGAGGAGCAGGCGACCATCAGAGGAACTGCTTTCCGCGATACAGGGGACGGAATGGGATATACCGGACGAGATCGTTGAACCACCGGCGCCGGAGGACCAAAACAATCCTGAAGAACGGGTCCAGCCGGCACCGGAGCATGAGACCGGCCACGCACGACCGGTCACGGCAGTCACCGGGGAAGAAACTGTCAGTTCCCCGCTATCAGAAGAACCGGTTGATCGGGTAAACGCGGCATCTCCTCAAAAAAATGCTGATGATGACCTCCCGATCGTTTCGGCAGAGGAAGACTCTGCGTTACCCGTTCAGGAAGAGAAACCGGTGAACCCTGCGGTTCCGGCAACACCGTTTGATGAACTGGTGCCAAAGGAGACAGAATCAGAGCCGGTATCATCAATGGGCGATGGACCGAAGGGCAACGAACCAGTCCTCCCCGGAAACACTGCAGAGTTAACGGGACCGGCCAAAAATCCGGGAATTCCCAGTCTGGTGCTCCCGGAATTACTGTTGCACTTAAAAAACCTGCCGGAACCGGAGATCCCGGACCTGTCAGATCTGGAAGAGCGTGGCGAGACATCTGCTGGTACGCTGGCCGGACTGCCAGTGAAAGGGGGGACGGGAGAACCTGCACCGGATCACCGTGACGATTCCGGGATTCCTGAAACCGGGATCGGAATACAGACAGGATTACCTGACGCGGTTGTTTTCCCGGTGCTCTCCGCTGCATCGTCCGGTGATGTCCCGGAGACACCAAAAAAAATAGCCCCCCCGACAGTACCGTCCCCTTCCTCACAATCTCCTGTACCGCAGCCCGGAAAAATCCCGGTCCGGATTGTGGCTGCGATCATCATCGTGCTCCTGGTTATCATCGGGGGAGCAGTTGTCATGTACCTGGTACCGGGAGGATATAATGGAGGATCAGATCACCTGGTTGTTACACCGGTGAACCAGACGCCGGTTCCCATCACGACAACCGCGCCGGTCATGGTCCCCACTGACGGTGTGTGGGTGAAGGTAATGTACAACGGGACATTTTTGGGGACCTACGGGAATCCGGGGAGCCTTAAAGAGGTACGTGGCACCGGGGAAGAGTTCTACCTGATAAAGAACAGTAACGCTCTCGTGCAGGCTTCGTTTACAAAACAGGATTATTATGGGGATACTCTGACGGTCGGGGTCTATAACAATGGCACAATGGTCAGGCAGTTCACAACGAGCGCCCCGAAAGGAATGATTTCAATCCTTGTCGATCCAAAGACCGGGAACGCCCCCTACGTACCGGTAACCACGATTAGTTCATGAAAAGATCCCCCACAACACCGTACGTACCTGACAGCAGGGGAATTGATACATCTTTTTTAAGGCATCCCGACAGTTTTGCCCTGAAATCCAATACCGGGGTTTCCTTTTTTAATCCCCAACCACAGTCTCCGGCTTGACAACAGCGCAGGATAAAAAAACAGCAGAGATATCTCAGCCCATAAAGAGGCTGAGCAGCCTGAATGCAATCCCACCGACCAGAAGAGCAAGGACGATCTCAGTAAACGAGATCGCAAGCGATCGTTTCCACCCGAACTCCGAGGCGAGTACCAGGATGACCGAGATGCAGGGGATATAGAGCATCGAGACAAGCGCGATGACGATGAGCTGGACCGGGGTGAGGAAGGCTGCGAAGTTGGTCGACCCAAAGAGCACTGCAAGCGTGAGGATCGTAAGTTCTTTTCTCACGATACCGAAGATGAGGGTGATCCCGACGATGATAGGCAGGCCCAGCCATAAGACCGTTATCGGTGCAAGGATGTTGTTGACCGGCGTGAGCAGGCCGACCGCGTAGAAGACCTGGATCGCAGCGCTCCCCACGATGTACGCGGGAAAGACAAACCAGATAAGCGATTTTGTCCGCGCCCATGTCTGTTTTAAAACGACAGAGGCTGAAGGGACATGGTAGTCTGGCATCTCCATGATAAGGCCGACAGATTCGCCCGGGACGACCTTGAATGCGATCCTCCCGACAATGATGATCAGCACAATATCGAAGGCATAGAGCGCAAGCGCCCACCATATGCTGACGAATTTGCCGACGAGGCCGAGGATAACAACCGTCCGGGCCGTGCAGGGGATGAGGGTGACCAGAAACGCCGCGAGCAGTTTCTGCTTGGGCGATTCCATGATCCGGCAGGAGAAACATGCCGGGACATTGCACCCGTAGCCAAGGATGAGGGGGATGACGGCTTTCCCGTGCAGCCCAATCTTGTGCATGCCCCGGTCGAGCATCACCGCGATGCGGGTGAGGTAGCCGGAGTCTTCCATCACCGCGAGGAGAAGGTAGAACGGCAGGACATAAGGGATGACCAGCGTGACTCCCGCAATAAATCCCGAGAACGCGCCGTTCCAGAGAATCCCGGTGACAGGACCGGTAATGACCGGTTCATACGGCGCGATATGCGTGAGAAATGACTGGATAATGTCGGAGATACGGGCACCGACGACAAACGTCCATACGAGCAGCCCGCCTATCACGAGAAAGACCGCGAGGTACCCGAGGAAGGGGTGGAGGGCCACCTGATCGAGCTTGTCGGTCAGGCTCTTCTTGGGCATGCCGTCCTCCTGGGGCCGCACGGTGATCACCTCAGCTGCGATCCGGTCGGCTACCTGGTACCTCTCCGCGCTCATCACGACGCAGACCGGTTCCCCGTGCAGCGTCTCGATCTCTTCGGAGAGTTTCCCGGCAGCGGCGACAATGGACGGGTCCTGTGAACCGACGATGCGGGCGACCTCGGGGTCCCGCTCCAGCAGTTTTATTGCGATCCAGCGGACGGGATAAGGCGTGGTTATCGAACCCATCAGGGAGACGATCTTGCCGATGCGCTCTTCGATCTCCCTGCCGTACGTGAGAACCGGCGGTACCGGGTGATCATGCACAAGATCGAGGATCGCTTCGGTGAGATTGGAAATGCCCTTTCCCCGGATAGCCACCGTCGGGATGACCGGGACGCCGAGCAGCTTTGAGAGTTTCGCGGTATCGATACTGATCCCTTTTTTCTCCGCAAGATCGATCTGGTTGACCGAGACAAGAAGCGGCGGGGCGAGTTCCATGAGCTGGATCGTAAAGAAGAGATTGCGTTCCAGTGCGGATGCATCGATCACGTTGACGACTGCATCCGGGTGTTCAAGCGCGATATACTCCCGTGAAACCAGTTCCTCCATCGAGTACGTGGAAAACGAGTAGATCCCCGGCAGGTCTATGACACGGATCCTTTTGCCCTTGTACTGGAGGAGCCCTTCAGCACGCTCGACCGTTTTCCCCGGCCAGTTCCCGATAATCTGGTCGACGCCGGTCAGCTGGTTGAAGGTGACGCTCTTACCGACATTTGCATTACCGGCAAGGGCAATGGTGTAATCCACATTTTTTATGGTGCTCTCCTTTGGCGGGGTGCACTCCCTGCATCCCCCACACCCGCTCAAGGTGCCTCCCCCTTTATTGCATTAACAAAAATATTTTCCGCGATCGCGTGATCGATTGCCAGTTTTGTCCTGCGCACAAAGACTTCAACCGGCCCGCTCATGGGCGCTTTGCGGGTGACAGAGACAGTAGTCCCGAGCGTCAGGCCCAGGTCGGAAAGCCGCTGGACAACCTTGCAGTCCCCCCGGATAAACGCAATCGTTCCTTTTTCCTGTGCACCGAGATCGGTAATAGGGATAATCTCGGAGGTTCGGAGGTCACTTGGGAGTGGAAGGGCAGAACCGGTTACAGCGTCGCACTCGCTGCAGCTCCCGACGCCCTTGGCGCAGGGTGCAATAGGACTCCCGTGGGGACAGCGTGCCGGGGCGTTGAGCATCCGGCAGAGCGCGTTCTCGGTATCTTCGGAGATCGTATGTTCCATCCGGCACGCTTCATCATGTACCCTGGTCCGGTTGATATGGAGCACATCGGCAAGGAAGACTTCAAGGAGCCGGTGACGGCGTTTGATGGTCTCTGCAATCTTTTTCCCATCCTCGGTCAGGCTTGCACCCTTGTAAGGTTCATAATTGACAAGGTTTTTTTCCGCAAGGCTCTGGAGGGCCTCGGTCACGCTCGCGGGTGCAACCTTGAGGCATTTAGCAATCGCCGTGGTCTTTGCCGCGCCATCTGTCCCTGCGATATCGTAAATCGCTTCGAGATATTCCTCAACCTGTTCCTGCGCCATCTGTTCAATAATTAGGATCCCCTAAATAAAAATGGTTTCGGTTGACCTAAAGCATTTTTCCCGGCACCTGACTGGTTTTTCTTTTAACGAGGTCCCCCGGTTCCCGGCCCGAATTATCTCCAGGGTTACGCATGAGTCCACCTGTGTCACCAGGTATCCGAATTACGAAACAGGGTCTTTTTAAAGAGTAACGGATTAATGATATTCGATAATAGTATCCCATCGAAATTTCCGGGAAAATACCTGCCATGATCTCCGCTCTGTACATCGATGACGAACCTGCATTGCTTGATCTCGGAAAGATCTTTCTTGAACGTGCCGGAGATATCCAGATTGACACGGCCCTGTCAGCACCCGAGGCCCTTGTAAAAATCCGGTCAACCCAGTATGATGTGATCATTTCCGATTACCAGATGCCAGTGATGGACGGGATTGCATTGCTCAAAATAATCCGGTCTGAGTATCCAGACCTGCCATTTATCATCTTTACCGGGAAAGGGCGGGAGGATGTCGTGATCGAAGCCCTCAACAGCGGGGCGGATCACTATATCCAGAAAGGAGGCGCTCCCAAAGCGCAATTTGCCGAACTGAACCATACCATCCGGCGGGCTGTCGAACGCAAACATGCAAACGATGCGATCCTGCACCTCAACCGGCTGTACTCTGTCATCTCCCGGACGAACAGGGCCGTCATCCATATCAGAAACCGGCAGGAACTTCTCGATGAAGCCTGTCGTATCGCTGTTGAGGAGGGGAAGTTCCTGATGGCGTGGATCGGCATGGTGGATCAAAAAACACGGCAGGTTCGCCCGGTCGCGGCCTGCGGATATGATGATGGGTACTTAAGCCAGCTCTCGATCACAGTGGACAACGTACCACAGGGAATGGGACTGACCGGCCTGGCGATACGGGAGGGTCACCCGACAATCTGTAACGAGATCCAGTCAGATCCCCGTATGGAAAAATACCGGCACGAGGCTGCAAGAAGGGGGTACCGTTCTTCCGCAGGTATCCCGATCCGGAACGGATCGGCCTGTATCGGCGCCATGCGATTCTACGCGGCAGAACCCGGTTTTTTCAGCGACCAGGAGATCCATCTCCTGCAGGAACTGGTCGACGACATCTCGTTTGCGCTGGAGCTCATGGATAAAAATTCTCATGTGCCCTCAGACACCCGGTAAACCAGCCGGGTGACAAGGGACGTCCGCGTCACATCCTGCCGGAAAACCGGAACGCGCACGGGGGCACCGTGATCTCAAACCGGGCCCCGGTACCCGGTACCCCGTTCTCACGGATCGTAACGTCGGTGATCAGGAGGATCTCCCGGACCAGGAACAGGCCAAGCCCGGTATTTTTTCCAAAACCCTGCGTGAAAAGACGGGTTTTCTCTGACTCATTTATACCGTTCCCGTCATCTGAGCAGGTGACAACAAGCGAATCATCGTTTTTCTCGTACGAAAACCGGATGGTTGTAAGCCGGATTCCTCCGTGGCGTACGGCATTATCCAGAAGGTTAATAAGCACTTTTACAAAAAGTGGATCCGCGTATATTTCGAGACCGGCGCAGGCATCCGTTACCACAATTCCCCCTATATCCACCTGACTTTTCGCGTCAGCAATACACATTGAGAGATCCTGCCAGACCGGGGACTTCACGCCCATTTCCTGGTAATCATGGGTGAATGCGATCTCCTTCTGGATCATCCGTGCGATCTCATCGATTTTCTGGAGATACAGGGTAATTTTTTCCGGATCGCTCTGGATCTTTGCAAGGTCGGCATACACCAGGAGCCCGGTAAACTTGTTCATCATATCATGCCGGGTCACGATGGAGAGAAGGTTGAGTTTTTTATGGGCTGTATCGAGCACGACAAGTGCCATGTGCCGCTCGGTGACGTCGCGGATGATGAAGAGGTTGCCGGTCGGCGATTGACCGGGTACGCGGAGCTGCTGGCAGACCACATCGTAAAATCGCGGGGTCCCGTCCCGGGGGATCATGACTTCCAGGTGGTCCTCTGTTATGCACTCATTTCCGGCAATGAACCGGGATAACTGTGGGAAGGACCCCGTAAGGGGACTGCCAATTAGTTCAGATCCCGGGTCACCGGCGAGCCCTCGTGCAGCCGGATTGAGATCCAGGATCCGGTCTTTGGTATCGGTGACTATGATCCCGTCACTTATCGCAGAGAAGATCTGCGGGTACGCAACCGGCAGCATAAAAAAAAGCTGGAACCGGAACAGCCCTATTGCGAGGATCACGCCGACGCAGGTAAAGGTAAAGGGAGTAAGATCCAGACCCGGTACAGGATTCATGGATGTGACATAGAGAATATTCACAAGAACAGGAATGATAGCGGCGATCCCGAGAATGATGATCTGCCGACGGTAAATTGTCGGGGCGCCGGAATAACGGGATGCAAGAAGGATCAGGGCAATCAGCAGCAGCAGGTACGAATACGTCACGTGCAGCCAGAAAAGCGGCCCACGGACAAAGACCCAGATCACCGAACCGGAGATCGTCTGAGGGATAATTGCTGAATAATAGAGGTAATGATAGGAATTCGTAGCAACCAGCAGGACGACCAGTACCGGAACAACCGAAAGGAGGGCCAGATTCCGACGGGTTATATACTGCGTCCTTCCGGTATAGCACAGGACCAGAAGCAACCAGGCCACCGGCACCGTGACAATCCCTATGTACTCGATCGTATTCAGGAACAGGTTTACCGGAAGATCCACGCAGATCAGTTCGAAGGCATAACCGCCAGTCCAGAGCGTGACGGCAGTCATCAGGAGGGTGAAGGGTGCCGAGACCGGATTGGTACGGTACCGCCACCCGTAGTATGCCAATACACCGGTGAGTATTGCTGATAGAACCAGCGGGAGGAAAAACGGTGAGTACTGGAAGATCATCCGGGCATCTCGAACGTAAAATACTCTCAACAATTATATGACAAATGATGATATTGAGCATTTCTATTTGGATCAATCTTTTTTGGGGCTCTGCCCAGCAATGTACCAGAATGAAAATCTGTGCATCCGTGGTTCACGAAAAAAAGGCGCGCGTTCATAATGACGGATAGTAGATATGACTGCCCTCCCATTCCCGATCTGAAGATTTTTGAATCATGCACGCATTGGTAGGTACGGGAAGAACTATGGCAATCGACTGGTACAACGAGTTTGTTGATAAGAATTACGAGCCGTCAAAAGACGATCTTGTCTGTCTTTTTTACTTTGAACCGGCTGCGGGGATCACGGATAACGAGGCCGCAGGCCGGATCGCATCCGAGAGTTCGACCGGCACCTGGACAACACTTTTTACGATGCCCCCGAGGATGAAGAAACTGGAGGCGAAAGCATTTGCATTCGATAAGCATTTTGTCAAGGTCGCCTACCCTCTCGCGCTCTGGGAAGAGGGAAACGCCGTGCAGCTGATGAGCGGGATTGCCGGGAATATCTTCGGGATGAAGGCAATTAAAAACCTGCGCCTCATTGACGCTACGCTCCCACCCGCGTATCTCCGTGGCTTTGCAGGACCCCATTTTGGCATGGACGGGATACGGAAGATGATGAAGGTCTACGGTCGGCCTCTGACCGGTGCTGTACCAAAACCGAAGATCGGGTTTTCCGCAAAAGAGCACGCCGAAGTGGGATATGAAACCTGGATGGGCGGCTTTGATTTTGTGAAGGATGATGAGAATCTCACCTCGACATCGTTCAACCGGTTCGACGACCGCGTAAAATATATGACAAAACTACGGGACAAGGCCGAGCAGGAGACCGGCGAGAAGAAGTCCGCGTTCTTGAACATCTCTGCCGATGTCGAGACCATGAAAAAGCGTGCCGATCTGCTCGCAGAGTATGGCTGGAACTACGCGATGATCGATGTCGTGGTCGCAGGAACAGCAAGCGTCATGACCATGAGGGATTACTGCTCGGACCTGGACCTTGCGATCCATGCGCACCGGGCGTTCCATTCAACCTTCGACCGGAACAAAAAGCACGGGATGACGATGTACTTCCTCGCAAAACTCATGCGTCTTATCGGTGTCTCCCAGATCCACACCGGTACTGCCGTGGGAAAACTGACCGGCACAAAGACCGAATCTATCCTGCTTGCCGACCTGCTGCGGAAGAAAAAGATTGCCGAGGTCCCGCACCAGTGCCTTGCGCAGGACTGGGGCTCGATAAAGACAGCATTCCCGGTCTCATCAGGTGGGCTGCACCCGGGCCTTGTTCCCGATGTGCTCGACATCTACGGTACGGATCTCATCCTGCTGGTCTCGGGTGGCATCCACGGCCACCCGAAGGGCACCCGGGCCGGGGCACGGGCAACCATGCAGGCAATCGAGGCGTGGCAGGAAGGAGTAACGCTTGACGAGAAGGCAAAAAAGGCAAAGGATCTTAAGGAAGCCCTTGCGAAATGGGGTTACTATAAACCGAAGTGACGGCATTACCTTCATGCCGCATCCCCATTCTTTTTTATATCCCGGCAAAAACACTTAAAGCACGTGACAGATTTCCAGCTCGTTGCCACCTTTCCCCCGGCCGGCTCGCAACCGGAAGCGATAGCACAGCTCAATGACGGACTGGCGGATCACGCCCGGCTCCAGACGCTTCTTGGAGTCACCGGCTCCGGGAAAACATTCACGATGGCAAACGTGATCGCAGCGGCAAACAAACCGACGCTTGTCATCGCACACAACAAAACACTCGCCGCCCAGCTCTACCAGGAGTTCTGTGATTTTTTCCCGAAAAACCGGGTCGAGTACTTTGTCTCGTATTACGATTACTACCAACCTGAGTCATATATCCCGGCAAAAGACCAGTATATCGAGAAAGACTCCGCGATCAACCCCAAGATCGAGATGCTCCGGCTCTCCGCAACCGCTTCGCTCTCGTGCCGGCGCGATGTGATCGTCATTGCCTCGGTCTCTTGCATCTTCGGCCTCGGGAACCCGGAAAACTTCCGCAACCTCGGTTTTGATCTCTCCGTCGGCCAGAAGATCACCCGTAACGATATCATGAGCCGGCTCCTGGACATCCAGTTCGAGAGAAACGATATCGATCTCTCCCCGGGACGGTTCCGGGTCAAGGGAGACACCATCGATATTGTGCCGGGGTACTATAACGACATCATCAGGATCGAACTTTTCGGAAACGAGATCGAACGTATCACTGAGGTCGACAAGAACACCGGGGCAAGAAAAGAGGCGATGAAATATTTCTATGTCTACCCTGCACGTCACTTTGTCACTACGGAGAGTGCACAGAAAGCAGCCATTGCCACCATAAAAGAGGAACTCGACGAGACACTTCCCACGCTCGGACTCGTCGAAGCGCACCGGCTCCGGCAGCGGACAAACTTCGACCTCGAAATGATCCAGGAGACCGGCTCCTGCAAGGGAATCGAGAACTACTCGCGGCATTTCGACGGCAGGAAAGCGGGCGAGAAACCGTACTGCCTGCTCGATTACTTCCCGGAGGATTTCCTGATGATTATTGATGAGAGCCACCAGACAATCCCACAGCTCCACGGGATGTACAACGGAGACCGGTCCAGGAAGGAGACGCTTGTCAGTTACGGGTTCCGGCTCCCTTCGGCACTCGACAACCGACCCCTGAAATTCCACGAATTCGAGCAGTACATGAGCCAGGTCATCTTTGTCTCGGCAACTCCCGGGCCCTACGAATTAAAACACTCAACACAGCTCGTTGAGCAGATCATCCGGCCGACCGGCCTTATCGACCCGGCAGTCGAAGTCCGGCCGATCGAGGGACAGACACTCGATGTGATAAGCGAGGTCAATAAAACCATCGCACGCGGCGACCGGGTGCTCGTGACCACGCTCACGAAAAAACTTGCCGAGGAACTTTCAGATTACCTTGCCGACCATGGTATCCGCACCCGGTACCTCCACTCGGAGATCCAGACACTGGAACGCACCGAGATCATCCGGGAACTCAGGCTGGGTAAATTCGATGTGCTGGTCGGGATCAATCTCCTGCGGGAGGGACTGGATATTCCTGAGGTAGGGTTCATTGGCATCCTCGACGCAGACAAGGAAGGGTTCCTCCGGGATACACGGAGCCTGATCCAGATCATCGGAAGGGCGGCACGAAATGTGAACGCAAAAGTGGTGCTCTACGCAGATTCAATGACCGATTCCATGAAGGCCGCGATCTCCGAAACAAAACGCAGGCGCGAGATGCAGATCGCGTATAACGAGGAGCACCACATCGTCCCGCAGACGATTATAAAACCGGTTAAAGAAAAAGAGGTCGAAATCAAGGATACAAAACACGTGCCCAGGGCCGAGATCCCGAATGTTGTCATCGAACTTGAAAAGCAGATGCGGGACGCGGCTGATAACCTGGACTTCGAGCGGGCGATCGCACTCCGCGACCAGGTAAAAAAACTCCACGAACGGCTGAAACACAGCGGGACTCACCCGGATTCAGGGTTCGTGAAGCACTGATAAAATCCCAAAAAAGACAGCATGGCGCTATCGGGCCATACTCCCGACAACCCCGTTTTCGCTGCCGTCCAGAGCCCCGACCATGTAGTACCGCTTGATAAATTCCCGGACTTTCTCCGATTCGATCCACCCCATATCAAGCTGTGTCACGATCCGGTCGATCTCCCGGGCCTGCAGGATTATCTTGTCGGTCACTTCACCGGGGGCGAGGCTTGAGAGGCCCACGATCACGGCAAGGGGATTTCTTATATGGTCACCGAGAACAGCAAACTGCTCGATATTTTTTTCTATCTGCTCGAGTGCCGATCTCTTCACTGCCTCCATCTGCTTCCTGTCGGTAATATCAATAAACGAGGCCATGATGCAGACGGGATTGTTCTGTTCATTTTTCACGAGATTAATCCAGAGCAGGACATAAAACTGAGTTTTGTTGGCTTTAAAGAGGGGGATTTCCCCGAACCAGCTCCCTTTCCTGTGGAGGGCGTCCTTAATCTTATCAATTCCATCACTTGAGGCCACATATTCCCAGAGGCCTTTATGAGAAAACTCCTGCTGGTCATGGTAATCCATCATCGTCAAAAGGGAGGTATTCACGTAGGTGATCGCAAAATCGAGATCCATGATGGCGATCGCATTGATAGAGGAACTGATTGCATGATCTTTTATAATGAGTGCTTCCTCTGCCTGTTTTCTTTTCGTAATATCAATGATAGTACAGACAAACTGGTCATCAGGGAGCATTCCCGCAGAGAGCAGTACCCACAGGGATGCACCGGACTTTGTCACAAAACGGGTCTCAAAATTTTCCACATTCCCCTGCGTGGTGAGGATTTCGAAAAACCGGTCACGAGCTGCAGTGTCGGTCCAGATTTGAGTAAAGGGTATAACTGCAATCTCTGCGGGAGTATAGCCCAAGGTGTCCGCGAATCGCCGGTTTACTTCCTTTATCATGCGATCGGAATTGTTCACAAGACCGATCCCGGCTTCAGAGTGGTTGAAGATGCCCCGGTATTTTACTTCATTCCTGCGCATATGGATGGCAAGGCTTGCGACAACAGCAGCAACACCGATAACGACAATGCAGGTGACAAATGCGGCAGCAAGCTCTTCCAGAGCTCCCCCCGTGATAACCGCCACCATGCCGATATAAAAGGCTGCAACCGCCGCCGCATAGGAGATGCCCCAGCGGGGATACCAGTAGGCCGCGATCACGATCGGGATATACAGGAGGTTCGTGGCAACTGCCGCGGTGCCAAAATGGAGCGCAAGAATGTTGACGAGAATCGCGAGAACAGTTGTGGTGACAATAATAAACAGCCAGAGATCCACAAAACTTTCTTCACGTTCCCCAGAGAGATTTATCGGTCCTGTCATTGATCTGCATCCTTGGATAAGAATTCTGACGTGGGAACCACTCCGTATGATTCTCCCGTTCCCACCCCGTCTATGATTCCACATTGCACAAATTGACATTAATAAGTTTTGGTCTGATGATTCTCAACAACAAATGTTGAGAGCGGTATTTGGACAGGGGATTGATAAAATGCGGTATTTTTGGATTTTTGCCTGATTGTCGGACGAGACCGGCCGTTTCAGCGGTTCACAGCGCCATTTGGCCGGTCACTCTACAAGCATCTTAAAAAAGGGTACCGATCCGTTCATTCGCTGTTACGAGATTACCCAAAGCCCCACTGGGCAAGCGTCGTATGAGATGGATCGACATCTTTCCAGTTCCAGCCGAGTGCTTCGATGATCCGGGCGATCGGCTGCTCGATGGTCTTTTCAAGCATGAGTTCCCAGTCGGGAACAAACTCCTTTGGTACCTGATCGGCGTACTCGAAACAGAGCACATCGGTCTTGGGATATTTCCCGGTCACGGCTTTTATGTAGATGCGCTTTGGCTTACTGCCCTTGCCAAACTCCGTGTGCAGGTACTGGTTGGCGTACCGGGCGCCCCGCACCTGGACATCATCGGTCTCGTAATCGTCGAGCGATTTGCCTATCCCACCCGGTATTCCGGTCTCGTCAAGCGTGAACTTCCCGGCCCGGTACCTGGTAATGATACCTCCGAGATATTCCTTAATCTCGGAATAGTCTGTACCAGCAAGGATCATCTCCATCACTTTCGACTGGACGGTTTTTGTGATCTGCGGCGTGTCGCTGCGCCGGATCTCGAACCCGACAATATCGATCTGGTCGGCGTCTTTTCCTTCCTTCCAGACGAGTCGTCCCGCGTACCGTTTCTTCTTTCCGGCCTGGAAGAACCGGGCATAGATTTTTTCGAACTTGATCGAGAAGTAATGGGTGTCAGCGTTAAGTTCACGCTTTGCGAATGCCTGGTAACTCGCATTGAGCTGTTTTTCCAGCATCCGGGCAGTTTCGATGGTCTTTTCCCGGTCGAGCGGCGGGATCTGCACCATGCAGGAATCAGTATCCCCGTAAATCACCTTATAGCCATGCTCCTCGATGACGCGCCGGGTGTGCTCGATGATCGCCCGACCCACCGAGGTGACCGCAGCACCGATCTCCCGGTCGAAGAGCCGGAACCGGGTATATCCCGAGACACCATAGTACGTGTTCATGATCACCTTGAGCACATTCTGCTGCATGTCATAGAGGAGGTACTGCGGTGAGCCGTAAGGGAACGTATTACGGAGATTTTTTCGGGCGTCGCGCTCTTTTAACAGTTCCGAGAGGATACTCCGGGTCAGCCCGTCTGGTTGTTTTTTAAACCGTATTCCATTCGGGGCCACCAGTTCGCCTTCAGGATCTTTTGTCTCGGGCGAGGCGTTGATCGTCATCATCGCCATCGGGTAGAGCGATTTTAAGTCGAGCACCACCACGTTCTCCCGCACCCCCCGGCTCGGCTCAAAGACCGTCGCGCCTTCGAACTCCTCGGCATTCGCAAAGCCCTTTGAAGGCAGGACATACTTCCCGTGTGCTTTCCTTAAAATGTAAACATCGATCACGCTTGAGGAATTCAGCGTCTTATCGAGAGGACAGCCGACATAGCGGGCAATCTCCCGGTAAAACCCGATGATGTTATCCTTCTTGTTGATCGCAACGCAGAGCTCTACATCCTTGAAGTTATATTCGACAAGAAGTTCCGGCTGCTTCTTCCAGAGATCGGAGACCGTGCCGGTGTACCGTACCTTACTATCCCCCACCTCATCCTGCGCAATCGCATCGAGACGGTAAGACTCTTTCTGGGTCGAATGCATCTTCTTGTAGCCGGTGAGAAGGTCGAAGAGTGCCCGGCCGCGGAGCGCGTTTCTCTCGGTCATACCGGGCAGGCGGGCGAGCATGACCGGTGAGAGACCCAGTTTCTCCATCCTCCCGGTGATATACGGCATATCGAAATCGACAAAGTTCCACCCGGAAAGGACATCGGGATCGCGCTCGACAATATAGGCACCAAACGCTTTGAGCAGAGAAACCTCATCGGCATACGTGCAGATCGTATGGGTGCCTTTCCGGAAGCAGCCGTTTACAAGACCGCCGGCAGTCTCCTTATCCGCAATCCCGGCCGGCATCGATGCACCCCCGAACAAAAAGGTGATGTAATCGTCATCGAACGAGTCATGGCAGGTGATACAGGTGATCGCGTCCCGCTGGGTATCCGGGAAGCCCCGTTCGTCTTCACACTCGATATCGATCATACAGACCCGGGCCGGTGCATCGACCTCAGCAGGCACAAGTGAATGATATTCCACGGTCGTCCCGGGTACTGAAACGGCCCCGGTAAGTCCGCAGTCGATCATGAACCGGGTCGCAAAGGGGATATCTGCCTCGAAATGCCGGTATCGTTCTCTCATCTCCCGCACATCGCCCGGACGGACAGTATACAGCCGTTTGAGTTTCTCGCCCCGGATCGAACGGTATATTGTGTCGGGTTCGATCGTTACCTGAGGTGGGTGAGACTGCCCGACCTGTTCTTCGGGCACATAGAAATACGGCAGAAAGCCGGTCACATCAATCCGGTGCGCCGAGCCCCCGACATCCCGCCCGAAGATGTGAATGATCGGCCCGTCGGGACTGTTGCTGTACTCCACCTGGTTGATAGCGATTGTCAGAGTGGCGGACTCTTCAAGGGTGCGGATGACGGTCAGTGTTTCCGGGGATCTCATAACCTGTGCGGGCATGGTCTATGGCACTACCGTCTGGCACAGGTCCCGGACAAATGCCCCGGCCTGTGCGATCCCTGCTTCTTCCGAATCATCGAGTTTCCACTCTTCGATACCGCAGATGCCGGCATGCCCGACCCGGACCGGCACGCCAAGCGAGCACCCGGTAAGCCCGTATTCACCATCAAGAACAGCGGAGCAGGGCAGGGTATCACGTGTATCGGAAAGCAGCATCCGTATGAGGGAGATGATGTGATATGAAGGGCCAAAGACCGTCCCGCCTTTTCCCTTGATCACTTCCATGCTTGCGCCACGGAGCTCCTGAAGGATCCCATCGCGCTGTGTGGCGGTAACCGGCTTTGGGAGCCGGGAAAATACCGGCACCTGGTATTCCCCGTGCTCGCCGAGGACAAACGCCGGGCCACCCATATCATGTTTTTTGAGGGCAAGTGCAAAGCGTGCACTGTCCAGCTGGCCGCCAAATCCGATACACCGCTCCCGGGGAATGCCGGTGAGATGGTGCAGAAGGAAATTGTTCACGTCCATGGGGTTTGTCACGGTAATTAAGAGACCGGAAAATCCATCGAGCAGCCGGGCACATGTCCGTGTCACGGGAAAGTTGACACCAAGGAGATCAGCCCGCGTCTTCACGTCCGGTGTCCGGGGATTGCCGGCCGCAAAGATGCAGATATCGGCGTTTGGAATGTCGCGGATCTCAGTACTGACGGTGACCGGGAGGCCGGTATGCCGGATATCAAGCACCTGCGCCTCAAGCAGGCTCGTGTTCTGGTCATACAGGGTAAGCTCATCGACAAGACCCAGGGCAGCGGCAAGGTATGCCACTTCCCCGCCGATCCTTCCGACACCAAGCACCGCAAGCCTGACCATTTCTCTTCCAGTAGTAGGTATGAATCTCCTGAATTTAAGTGGATGCCGACCAGCAGAGGGTATACCTGAAAAAAGATGCTCTTTATTATTCATCGCGTCCATCTTGTGATGGATGGTCGTACTCAGGACGGGCCCGGTAGCGGTCGGTGGCGTGACACTCGGCAACCACCTTATCCTTGCCGCCGGGGTTCTCGGGACAACCGGGGCGTCTCTTTCACGGATGCTTGCCCGGGGCGCCGGTGGCGTGGTGACCAAATCGATCGGCCCCGAGCCAAAGAACGGACATGCCGGCCCCTGCGTTGCGGTGCTCGACAACGGGATCTTAAACGCCATGGGGCTCCCGAACCCGTCACAGGATTTTACCGGGGAACTGGGATCACTTGGCCAGAAACCCGTGATCGTCAGCATCTTTGGAGGGACACCGGAGGAGTTTGCCGAAGTCGCCGGGTGGTTTAAAGGGACGGCTGCCGGTTTTGAACTTAACCTCTCCTGCCCCCACGCAGAAGGGTACGGGGCGGCAATCGGAGTCGATCCCGTGCTCGTAGAGGCATGTACTCGGGCGGTAAGTACGCTCGGGATGCCGACATGGGTGAAACTTACCCCGAACGTGACTGACATTACCGCGATCGGAAAGGCAGCGGAACGCGGCGGGGCAACCGCGATCGTCGCCATTAACACGGTAAAAGCCATGCGCATTTCGACAGCACTACGGCGCCCTGTTCTTGGCAACCGGTATGGCGGGCTCTCGGGAGACGCAATTTTCCCGGTCGCAGTCCGCTGCGTCTATGAGCTCTTCGAGTCCTGCAAAATCCCCATTATCGGGTGCGGGGGAGTCTCGACTGCCGATAAAGTAGTAGAGATGATGATGGCAGGCGCTCAGGCTGTCGAGATCGGCAGCGCGGTGCAGCGGGATATCGGGATCTTTGAGACCATAACAAACGAGTTATACGCAAAAAAGGGCATCGAACCCGGAGAGATCGTGGGGTGTGCCCATGAGTGACCAGTTACCGGTGCAGGTTTCCATCACAGAGATCAAAAACGAGACGCCCTCGGTGAAAACATTCTTCTTTGACCGCGAATTCGCCTTTGAGCCCGGGCAGTTTGTCATGGTCTGGGTGCCGGGTGTGGACGAAGTGCCCATGGCACTCTCTTCGGCAAACAGCATCACGGTCCAGAGAGTCGGCGACGCGACCGGGGCCATGTTTGATCTGGCAGCGGGTGCAGCACTTGGTATCCGGGGTCCGTTCGGGAACGGGTTTACCAAAGGCGAGAAGATGCTTGCCATCGCCGGGGGAGTCGGAGCAGCTCCCCTCCTGCCGCTCGCCCGCGGAGATTGTGTAATGACGATGCTCCTTGGCGCACGGACCGAGAAAGAACTCCTCTTTATTGACCAGCTGGACGAAAGCACCGATGTCCTGATCGCAACCGACGACGGGACGCTGGGACAGAAGGGGTTTGTTACGGACCTCACAAACGACATCAGCCTTGCAACCTACGACCGGATCGCGGTCTGCGGGCCGGAACCGATGATGCGGGCGGTACTTGCAAAGATCGATGGCCTTGGGTTTGCTTCGAGAACAGAATTCTCACTCCACCGGTACATGAAATGCGGCGTCGGAGTCTGTGGTTCCTGCTGTATCGACCCGGATGGTCTGCGGGTCTGTCGGGACGGCCCGGTCTTTTCCGGGGATCAACTGAAAAAAAGCGAGTTCGGGCACTACCTGCGGGACGCAAGCGGCAGGAAGAAGAATATCTGATACAGGGATTCATCTCATGCCCGGTATACGAAAAACCCAGGCCCAACATAGTATGTTATTTTAAATTCAGTATAAACGGTCCCGAAGAATTTTCATCGGTTTAATGCATCGGGACATGATCGCCCGTCGGTTTAACGAACCGGTAACTTCCTTTGGGAACATGGATCTCGAACCGGGCCCCTTTCCCGGGTGTGCCGGTCTCCCTGATTGAAAGACCGGTAATACCAAGGATCTCCACGATCAAAAACAATCCGTACCCCGTATTGCGGAAATATTCGCGCCGGAATATACGCTCCTTTGATTCTTCGGGAATGCCAACCCCGTTGTCTTCACATGAGAGCACGAGATCGTTTTCGGTTTCCGAATAAAAGAACCGGATTTCTGTTACGTATTTCCCGTGAACAAGCGCGTTTTCGAGCAGGTTAGAAAATACTTTCGAAAAATTCGCATCTGCAAAGATCTCCAGATCATCCACCTGCAGTTTGATCCCCACATTTTCAAGAACAAGCCCGGCAACCGCGTCGTTCACTGCTGCAGTGATGTTATGCCAGCGCGGCTCGTTCACACCGATGTCCTGGTAATCGTGCGTGAACCTTATCTGTTTCTGGATCATCTGGGTGACATCCTCAATCTTTTTGAGGTATCCATTGATGACCGGATCCGTCTCCGACTCCTGAATAAGCGAGAGATACATGACGACTGCGGTAATCTGGTTGAGGATATCGTGGCGGGTGATGCCAGAAAGGGTGTTGAGCTTATGGTTGGCAAGCCTGATCGCTGCTTCGAAACGTTTACGTTCCTGGATCTCGGCCATGAGCTCCTTGTTTGCGCGCATAAGCTCCTCAGTCCGTTCGTGAACCCGGCGCTCCAGGTCCTCATTTGCTCTCTCGATAACCTGTTCTGCCAGTTTGCGGGCGGTAATATCAATGGCAGAACAAATCACCACATTCCCCGGGGTAACTGATGCAGAGATAAGGAACTGGCGTATCGATCGGTCACGGGCGGTAAAAAGCAGTTCGAGATCCCCGGTCTCCCTGCTCTCGCGGACCTGCCGGATGAAACGGTCACGACTTTCTGCATCGGGTATGATTAGCGACAGGTTCACACCGATAAGTTCGGAACGCTCGTACCTGAGCATCTGGATGCATTTTCCATTGATCTCGGTGAGTCGCAGGGTATCCAGCTCGAACGTAAAGATTCCGGCCTGCGAGTTCTCAAAGATACCCCGGTATTTCCGTTCCTCTTCCCGTAATCCGGTAGCAAACGATGACGTGACAACGCCGATGGTGACAAAAACCACAAACCATGCAGTCGAGACTGCCACGGCCTGAGGATCGAAATTGCTGTACAGGTAAACGAGCAGGATGTACACCGCGCTGATCCCAAGCGAGAAGAGGACGCCCCGGTTCGGGTAGAAATAGACAAAAAGGATGATGGGGAGGAAATAGATGAACGGGAAGACCTCGTAAATACCGTGGGAGAGGGAATAAATGGTTGATGAAAGGGTGATAATGATCGCGACGAGGATCGTAACCGTCCAGTATATCTGCTGTTTTTTTACCGGAGATATCTGCGCGATCATGGTTATTTCTCCTCTTTATGCCCGTACTCATCCTTGAGTTCACCAGACAGGAGGTTATGTTCAAGTTTGCGGCGCTCCAGGATTTCGGCCCTGAGTTCCTCATTTATCTTTTCGAGGTGTGCGGTGCGTTCCCGTACCTGCCGTTCAAGATCTTCAAGAGTCTGGCGGATCTCTTCGTCGGCGATATGTGCATCAGTAACGTTCGCGACCGAACAGAGTATCATATCTTTCGATGGGAAGAGTGGAGAGATGATGAACCGAAGCATACCCCCGGTTTTCTGACGGAAAATGGCTTCGGACATCACGCCGATTTTTCCCGTTTTTATCTCGTCCATAAACCGTTTTTGTGCATCTGCGTCAGCCCATACCGTACTGACCGGAGCTCCTTCCAGTTCATCCCGGGAATACAGGAGCCAATCTGCACATTTCTGGTTAACCATCCTGATGCGCATGGTGCCGGGAGTAAAACAGAAAATGCCATCACGGGTATTGTCCATGATATGCCGGATCCGCGCTTTTTCCTCAAGGATCCCGTTTGCATAGGATGACGCAACAACGGCGAGAGCAATAAATATGGCAAACCATGCGGTCGATACGGCGACGAGCATGGGATCAAACGCCCCGAGCACGTACACAAGAGCGATATAGATGACACTGATAGCAAGCGCGAAAAGGACCGCATGCCGTGGATAGAAATAGACGACACAGATGATGGGAAGGATATACAGGAACGGGAAGACTGCCGAAATCCCGTGGGTGAGGGAGAAGATTGTGCCAAGGATCGCACTGACCGATGCCACGGTTACAATTAAAAGACGGAGCATCTCCTCCATATCACACGACAACTGGCCCATGTTACAGGTATGCTCCCGAATGACAAGGGTGGTACATCCCTGCCACTCGCATATTCATTATTTTACAGTGGATCTTAATGCATATAATGATAGGGGGAAAAATCCGGGAACACCAAAAAATTTGCAGGGTTCCGCCCGGCCTCTTTCGGACTTTTTACGGCCCTGGTTGTCTGTACTCTTCTGAATCAGGAGCGATTGATGTGATCCAGTTCTTCGAGATTGTTAATATTTGTAAATGTCCTGAGATGAGGGTCGAATGCACGCAGTTCATCAACCGGAACGTACCGGGTGTTGAGAGACTGGACCATGGCACGCAGCGAGAGGGAGGTGTGACTTTCAAGATAGGCAAGGAGAGCAGGCCGCTGGTAGACCGCATGCAGGGGTTCAAGCATCCGCTCGTTCCACAGGGGAATGGCTGCATCGTATGAACCCACAGCATCAAAGAGGTACGAGACCACCGCGGCATTAATGCAGGGCATGTCGCAAGCTGAAACGAAGACAAGATCCCCTTTTGCCGCAAGGGAACCGGCATGAAGCCCGCCGACCGGGCCAAGTCCCTGACGGATGTCGCTGATACAAGTAACGCCCTGCAGCTCCCGGAAACGGGTGCACTGCGGCGTATCGCGGGCGACGATAACAATTTCATCAACAACCCCGGAGAGCGATCCAACCAGCCGTTCGATAAAGGTCGTTCCCTTGTACGTAAAGAAGTATTTTTCCTTGCCATTTGCCCGCCGTGCCTCGCCGCCCGCAAGGATGACCGCGGACCTCATCACGGTACCCCGGTCCGGTTTAAGGATTCACGGAATTTTACAAGGTCAGCGATACAAGCATTGACCGGTGTCGGGATACCGTGGGCCGTTCCTTTTGCCACGATGGCGCCGTTTAAAAAATCAATTTCAGTAAGTCGTCCCCGGGTGAGGTCCTGGAGCATCGAGGAGTGGTGGAGGGCAGTGGCCGGCAGCTGGACATCGCGGAGGTACGTGAGGTAATCATCAGCGGTCGCCCACGGAAGGCAAACCCCTTCAGCATGGATGACCGAAAAACCCTCGCGGACGATCTGGTCAATGATCCGCCACGCTGCCGGCTGCGCGAGTTTCCCGTATGGCACTCCCATCACGGCGCCAAGAGGATTCAGGGCACAGTTATAGAGGGTCTTTCCCCAGAGATCCGCACGTATCTCTGCGCTTCCCCCGGCCCGAATACCTGCCTGCTTCAGGCAGTCCACAAGCATTTTCACCGGCGCATCGAGACCTGCCGGGAACCTGCCGAGTTTTGCCGGCCCGGCCTCGACCGAGACGTGCACCCCGGCATCCCCCTGCCATTCAAAGCCGGTGATGATCATCCCGCCGATCACCTTGTCGGAAAACCGGCTGATGATCTCCTCGTTCCCGATCCCGTTCTGGAGACTGACTGTTTCGGTTCCAATGAGGGTATCCGCGTACTGCCGACAGATCGCTTCGGTATCCCGGGACTTGGAGGTGATGAGGATATAGTCGTAACGGGCACCATCCGGGATGCCATCAGAAACGCTGAAACGGAATGTGCCTGTGCCCCAGATGCCGGTCAGCCGTAATCCCCCGACATTGATGGCATCGGCGGTCCGCTTTCGGGTGACCGCATGGACGTCGCAAACACTGGAGAGTTTTGCGGCGACCGCGAGGCCGACCGCTCCTGCTCCAAGCACGAGTATCTTCATCGCATATCTCCGGAACCAGTACTGTATTTTTCCGGATGGCAATTAGAGATACCGAAAGATGCAGGCTGATGGACGCACATGCCGTTCATTTCTCCGCTCGTTTTTTGCCTTTCTGTTCCAGCGCGATAAGAAGTTCCTTGATTTCGAGTGCCGGGGAAAAACCGCCAATGCCATTTGCTGCCACGATCCGGTGGCAGGGCACGACAAGCGGAGTCGGGTTGTGTGCCATAGCACGCCCCACTACGCGTGGCGATGTGCCGACCAGCGTCGCGATCTGCCCGTACGTCGCGGTGCTGCCGTACGGCACTTCCTGCACGGCCCGGTAGATCCGGGCGGAGACGTTCTCTCCTTCGCATGCAATGGTTGCGAGATCCGAAAGATCGACCCTGCGGCCGGAGCAGTATTTCAGGATCGGCGCCGGCACAGGCCCGGGAATACCTGTCGGAGCAAACCTGACCCGGTGGATCGTTTCCCCGCTCCACCAGACATGGACATGCCAGAGACCGAGCCGGCACGATCCCCCGGTCACTTCCATTTCGCGATCACCTCGCGGAACTGCGTGATGTCGCATTCAAGCATCTCTTCCTGAATCCATGCCGGCAACGCCGATTTCACCCGTTTTTCAAGGAACCTGCGCTCGCCGAGCACCAGGACCCCGCGATCCTCAGGAGTGCGCAGCACGCGGCCGAGCGCCTGGAGTGCCTTGTTGATCGCCGGCAGCGTGTAGCAGAGGAACTCACCCTCCTCGCCGTACTTGTGCCGGAAGTACTCGATGACCATCTTTCGGACCCGGTTAAAGGGGGCAAGCGGGAGGCCAATCACCATCGCCCCGGAAAGCATCTCGCCACGGTAGTCCAGTCCCTCGCTCCACTTCCCGCCGCACACGGCAAACATGATCCCGGAATCACCCTGCGAAGGAAGCGAGAGGAACTCGTTGAGCGCAGCGCCGGCTCCTGCCGCGTCCCGGGGCTCGACATATATTTTGCGCCGGCTGATCGCATCAGCGGCAAGTGAAGCGTAGGTTTCGAGGATCTGGTAACTGGGAAAGTAGATCGCCCGGTTCTTTTTGAGTGCAGCAAACGAGGTGATGTACCGCACAACCCGATCCGTGTTCTCCTTGTTCTGCCTGAGGGAATAGGCCGTGGTGATGTCGATCGCACAGCAGACGAGCCGTTTCTCCTTTGGGAACGAATTGGGCAGCGCGAGGGTGGAGACATTCGCGTTGTTGAAATAGAGGCGCCGGTAACTTTCGACCGGTGAGAGCGTACCCGAGATAAGGATGCAGCAGGCGTGCTGGGAACAGATCTCGGTGAGCGGGGCGGACGGGTCGATATTTCGCACTTCAAGGATGATCCCCTCCTCGGTCTTTTTGTAGATTGTAAGGTATGCAGGGTTATGGGAGGACTGCGAGAGCCGGTACAGGAAAACGGTCAGACGCTCGATCGCGGTCTCGCGGAACTCGCCGGCTTTCTGGTTCCTGTCCCGGATCGTCTCGGCAAGGCCCATGAGTTCGTCGACGATATCATCCATGTCCTTCCAGAGCGAGCCTTTGACTACCATCCGGTCGAAGATACCGGGATCGAACCAGTCCTCGGGTTCGGTCGAGTTGGCAAGGCCACGGATAAACTCGGTGAGCCGGGGAAGGACGTGCTGCACTGCCTCTGCCCCCTTATGGTGGCGTTTCATGCCCGAGAGTTCGCGGATTGCCTGCTCAAGATCCTTTTGTGAGAGTCCGACACTCTCGATCGACTGGATCGTATCCCCACAGTTGTGGGCTTCGTCGATTAAGAGCATCACGTCCTGGGACTCGACATTGAGGTTCGCGTACAGCTGCTCCCGGATCTCGCGGTCGAAGAGGTGGTGGTAATTGAGGATAATTACGTCCGCGTTCTTTGCCGCGTGCATCATCAGTTCGTACGGGCAGATGTCACCGGCAAAACCGGCCAGTTCCTGCGGCCGGACGGGATCGGTAAGCACACGATCTGATTTCGAGCGCACCGTAGTCGAAGGCACCATCTTGAGGCCGCCTGTATCCCCGGGCACAAACATTTTGCTCGCAATAAAATAAGGGCAGAGAAGCGGGTGCTCCCGGTCCATTCTCCGGATCTGCTGGACAATAAACGGATCTTTTATCGGGACAAGGGCACCTTTCTCCGCCCGGTCGCGCATGAGCGAGGATGAAAATGTCTTGACACCCTCGCAGCGCCGGTACACGTCCCCTTCGCCACCCAGGGGGCACATGCTCTTCTTCCCGACCAGGTACACGGTCTTTAACTTCGGCTGCTTCTTTTTGACAAGCGCCAGTTCCCGTATAAAGGTGGTGAGCTGGCTGACCGTGCGGACAGCGATCACAAGTTTCCGGTCTTTGCGTTCGGCAAGAAGGGATGCAACCACGCTCGACTTCCCGCTCCCGGTCGGAGCGTCAATCATGCCGATCCCGCCCTCGCGGGCGACCTCTGCGGCAAATGCGAGCATCTCGCGCTGGTGAGGGCGGTATTCCGCATACGGGAAGAAGGGATCGAAACTGTCCATTGCCGGAATACGTTTGGCGCTATAGGGTTTTATGGGCGTCGGATAGGATGCATGATTCTGCAGGCAAACAGGCTCAATGCTAATATTCCCGCACAACCCATCTGTTCCTATGGCAGTCCACCCCATCGAGTACCGGTACGGCACACCGGAGATGCGAGCCATCTGGAGCGAGGAGAACCGCTTCTCCTGTGTTGTTGCCGCGGAAGTCGCGCTCGCACAGGCAGAGGCAGCTCATGGCCTGATCCCCGAGGCTGCGGCCGGGGAGATCGCACAGAACGCACAGAAGGCGTCCCTTGCCCGGGCAAAAGAGATCGAAGCAGAGATCAGCCACGACATGATGGCGATTGTAAAATCCATCACCGAGGTCTGCGGCGATTCCGGAAGATGGGTGCACTACGGTGCCACCTCAAACGATATCCTCGATACGGCGACCGGCCTCCAGCTGGCGCAGGCAATGGACCTTATCGATGCAAAGCTGCGCAACCTCCTCGGGGTGCTGATACACAGGGCCGAAGAGACAACGACCCTTGTGGCAGTGGGGAGGACGCACGGGCAGCAGGGAGTGCCGATCACGTACGGCCTCAGGTTCGCCATCTGGGCAAGCGAGGTGGGCCGGCATATCGAACGGCTGGAACAGCTGCGCCCCCGGGTCGCGGTCGGGCAGATGACCGGTGCGGTGGGGACGCAGGCAGCGATCGGGCCAAAGGGGATGGACGTTCAGGCCACAATGATGCAGCGGCTCCACCTCTCTTCCGTGGATGTCTCAAACCAGGTGATCTCGCGTGACCGGTACGCGGAGTACTTCATGTTCCTTGCCAATGTTGCAACAACGCTCGACAAGATCGGGATTGAGATACGCTCGCTCCAGCGCACCGAGATCGGAGAGGTTGAGGAGGCATTCGGCGCAAAACAGGTGGGCTCGTCCACGATGCCGCACAAGAGAAACCCCATAAAATCCGAACAGGTCTGCGGCCTTGCCCGGATTATCCGTTCCTCAGTTGAGCCGGCGCTCCTCAACAACACGCTCTGGGACGAACGGGATCTTACCAACTCGTCCTGCGAACGGGTGATTTTCCCGGAAGCATCCATCCTTACCGATCACTGTCTCCGGCTCATGACAACCGTGCTCGACAAACTGGTGATCAACCGTGCCGCTATCCGGCGCAACCTCGCGTTCCTCCACGGGATCAACATGGCAGAATCCGTGATGATCGAACTCACCCGGCGCGGCATGAACCGGCAGGATGCCCATGAACGTGTGCGGATGGCAAGCATGCAGGCGCTTGCCGAGAGCCGGCCGCTCGCAGATGTGCTCGGAGCCGACCCCGAAGTGATCCGGTTCTGTTCACGGGACGATCTCGTTACCCTCCTCGCACCGGATGCCTACATCGGCACATCGGTCGCGCAGGTCAACCGGGTGATTGAGAAATTAAGACCTCTTGTTCAGTAGTCCCCGTACTTTATTTTATAAAGATGCGGGGAACAATAATGACAGATTTATACGTTACCAACGTTAATTCAAACTGATAATGGAACGGCAGATCGCCCTTTGGGGACACAGGTTCACTCATACGGATATTGTCCGCTTCACGGTTATTGCGTCCCTGACGCTCTCCTCCATCCTGATTACAGCGATCACGCTCGCCCAGAATATCGGCGCACTCTATCCCCAGCTCTTCTACTTCCCCATCCTGTATGCGACCTATTTCTATCCTCGGCGCGGGATCATCCTTGCCGGCATCTGCGGGATCGTGTATGAGTGTCTCGTGTATTTCTCGCTCTTCCCGGATACATTCGCTCTCTGGTCGGCCACCGGCCAGGCAGTGCTCTTTGTCTGCGTCGCGCTTGCGGTCGTGTACTTCACAAACCTCATTCGGGTCTCTGAGGCCCGGTACCGCAGCATCTTTGAGAACTCGCTTCTCGGAGTCATCCTTTTTGAGAAGAACAATTTTACAATCCGGCTTGCCAACCAGCAGGTCGCAGGGATGCTCGGCTATACCGTTGAAGAACTCAGCGGGATGACCTTTGCTGAACTTTTCTCCTCACACGATTTCCAGCGCCGGTTCTTTGAACACCTCGGGTCCGGGGAGGACATCAGGAATTTTGAGACCTGCTTTGCCACAAAAACGAAGGATCCCCACTGGGTCAACCTCTCCTGGAGCCGGATCGACGACACCGTTGTCAGCTGTTCGGTTATCGATATCAATACCGAGAAAATCGTCCGGCAGGAGGCAGTCGATAGTTCAACCCAGTACAGGCAGGTGACCGAGAACTCGCCCACCGGCATGGTGATCACCGATAGCACGAAAATCCTCTTTGCGAACCCTGCATTCTCCCTCTTCTCCGGATACACACCGGACGAATGCACCGGGATGGATCTTACCGATCGTGTCATTGATGAGGACGGGGAACGGTTCGCGGCTTTTGCCGGCCGCTGGGACACAGCGGCGCCGGTCCCGGATCGGGCGGAGTTCCGGTTTATCACAAAGAGTGGTGAGATCCGGCGGGCGGTTCTCTATTTTACTCCCATAACCCGCAACAACCGGCCCGCCGGGCTCATCAACATTATCGATAATACCGAATGGGAAGAATACCGTGAACGGGTAGAGCAGACCAAAGAACGCCGGCGCGAAATGATGCGTGCCGTTGCCCACGAGCTCAGGACGCCGCTCCAGCCGGTCCTTGGGTACCTCAACCTGCTTCTCCAGGACCCGAAATCTTTCGGAGTGACCGATGAGACCCGGCAGATCCTTGAGCGGTGCGCCAAAAGTGTCGACCAGGAGCGCCAGATCATCAACCAGATGCTGGAACTCTCGGTCCTTGAGGTCGAGGAGACCGGCCTTGACTATTCTGTTTTCTCCGTGCGGGGAATGGTCAATGCCGTCATCGCAAACGGCGGGTATGCGATTAAGGCAGAGATTGCAATCGATATCCCGACCGACCTTGTTTTTGAGGCCGATCGCCAAAAACTATCCTATGTCCTCGATGTGCTGCTTACAAACGGGGTGACCTACACCAAAACGCCAAAAAAGATCTGGATTACGTACCGGGGCTCACCAACCCTCCCGTTCCACCGGCTTGCCATACAGGACAACGGTGTGGGTATCACCGAGACCCAGCTCGATGAGATATTCAAACCCAAAAACGACGTGGGCACCGGGTCTCTTGGGCAGAGCACCGGGGTGCCCGGGCGATCCCTTGCGATTGCAAAAAAGTATGTCCAGCTGCACGGAGGATACATCAGCGTTGACAGTATCATGAACATTGGGAGCACATTTACCATTCATATACCCAAAAAACGGCCAGACAAAGGTGATAACCATGATGCGTAAGATTGTAGTTGTCGAAGATGACCAGCCTATCCTCGACCTTATGGAGATCCTGCTGAAAAAACTGGGATACGAGCCAGTACTTATCCCCAACGGACTCGATGCACTGAACTATGTCAGATCCCAACCGCCAGCCCTGATCCTGCTTGATATCATGATGTCACCCCTTTCAGGCTGGGAATTTCTGGATCGGCTGCGGACGGAATATAACCAGCGGGAGATCCCGGTGATCCTCTTTACCGCATCGCCCACGGTGCCCGGGAAGATGGCAGAACTTCATGACCCGAAACTGGGCATCCTCCAGAAACCGGTCACCTTCAACGAACTCAAAACCGCCATACAACAATTTCTTGGATAATGTATCGGACACTGGCGTGAGATCCGACGATTTTTTTAAATTTGATTATCCGTGCACTGTTTATCATAGTTTCAGGTTGCTATGCTGTCGGGCAGGCAGAATGAGACATATACCATTATTTATTCTGAAAAACGATGGGAATATACTAAGTTTCTGACCTGGTGCCGCTGGAGGTAGTCATGATCCCAATTTTATTGGTTGACGATGAATCAGCACTCCTTGAAGTAACCAAAATTTTTCTGGAGCGGGGTGGTGAGTTCAGGGTTGAAACCGCTGCATCGGCAGAGGAGGCAATCGGGAAACTTAAGAAAGAGAGATACGAGGCGCTGGTCTCAGATTACCAGATGCCGGGGATGGACGGAATCGAGTTTCTAAAATACCTCCGTCCCCGCTGTAAAGGGATGCCATTTATCCTCTTTACCGGCAAAGGCGGGGAAGATGTTGCGATCGAGGCTCTCAATGCTGGCGCGGACTTTTACGTCCAGAAAGGGGAGTTGCCCCGGGCCCGGTTTGCGGAGCTCGAAACAAAAATACGATCTGCCGTTGCACGGCGGCAGAGCGAGCAGGCACTCCGCCAGTCTGAAAAGGCATACCGTTCGCTCGTTGAAAACCTCACCGGTATCGTTTTTACTGTCAACGATGAAGGGATCCTCACCTATGCCAGTCCCCGTATAAGCCGTTTCGGGTACGATCCAAAAGATGTGACAGGAAAGGACTTTGCCATCCTGGTCTGTGCAGAAGATATCCCACTCGTCGCCCACCATTTTGCACGGGTAAAACAAGGCATGACCTCCCGTTTTGAGTTCAGGCTGACCAGTAAGAGCAGGCAGTCCTGCCGGGTGTGTGCCTCGTGCCGCCCGCAGATGGATCAGGCAATGTGCACAGGTGTGCAGGGCCTGCTGACCGAAATCCCGGACGACAAAAAGGAGGGTGATACGTCAGGGGGGCACGAGGTCGCAGAAAAAAACGAAGCTCATCAAACCCATACCAGACGTGCTGCCCTCTTTGAGGAGACCTTCAGACAGGCACCGCTTGCCTGCCTGACGCTCTCCAAAGACGGACTTATTACAGACATCAACCGGGCCGCTCTGGTGCTGCTTGGCTGTCCCGAAGACACGGTAACCGGGAGAGACCTTGCCGGGTTTATCATCGGGGAAAATCAGGCGCGGTTCTCTGCCGGTCTCCTGGAACTTAAACACTCCGGCAGTATCCATGCAGAGCGATTTGCCCTCGCCCGAAACGGGGGCTGCACAACGGTTGTCTCACTGGACGGCTCGGTTGTCCAGGATCCCGGGGGAAATACCAGTCTGCTGTTTGTCACGCTGACCGACATCACCGAACAGGTACGGGAGGCCACGATGCTGCAGGCAACAAGCGCATCCGCAGAGGGCATACTTGCCGGTGCCCGGGAAGGGATCCTTGTCTGCACCCCGGCACTGGTTCTTTCCCGGTGGAACCCGGCAATGGAGGATATCACCGGGATTGCGAGCCGGGACGCTTGCGGAAAACCGCTTGCCGACATGCTGCCATTCCTGCACGGGACAGGACCGGATTCCCCACCGGTTCGGGCGATGGCCGGTGAGATCGTTGCCACCCCGGATTCCCGGTACGAGTATCCCGTCTCCGGGAAATGCGGCTGGGCACGGGCGATCTTCTCCCCTCTGCGGGACGCACGCGGTGAGGTGGAAGGGATCATCGGAGTGGTGCAGGAGGTCACCCTCCGCACAACTGCCGCCCGGCGGATACGGGCGGCAAACCGGCTCTATGCAATCAGTTCACGGGTCAGTGCAGCCGTCGCACAAGCCCGGGATCTTGAATCACTGCTCGCCGGCACCTGCCGGATCGCTGCTGATGAAGATGCGATCGGGATGGCGTGGATTGGACTTTTCGATCACGCCGCCGGCATCATCAGGCCGGTAGCGCACGCCGGGGACGGGGAATGCCTGCCAAAAGAGGGATTCCGGATCGCCGACGCAGATCAGGGCACAGGACTTGTCGGTGACGCCATCCGTTCGGGAATACCGGTAACATGCCACGATACCACAACGGATCCAAAACCATGGATGGAAGAGGCACACCGTCAGGGGTACCGGTCACTGGCTGCCGTACCGTTCCGGCTCAAAGGCCAGATCGTTGGGGTCCTCACCCTCTGTTCCGGTGAGCCGTATGCATTTTCTGATGATGAGTCGGAGCAGCTCGCGCTCCTTGGCACCACGCTCTCATCGGCGCTCGACCAGCTTGACAAAAAAACGCTCCAGCGCAGGGCGGGGAAGGGCTCCCACGGCAGTTGGGAACGCACACGGTTCCTTGCCGGGGGGATAGAGTCCTCATCTGTTCCCTTTGCCGCGGTCTTCCCTGACGGGAGCACCGGAGCGGTAAACTCAAGCCTCTGCGCCATGCTCGGATACACTGAGGATGAACTGCTTGCGCTCCCGTTGACCAGCCTCTTTTTTGGCGGTACAACTGCTGATGAGAAACGGTTCCTGCGGGTAATGACCACAAAAATACCGGAGCGTTACGAGAGCACCATCCGCACAAAAGACGGCACCATCCTGCCGGTCGAGTGCTTCCTTCAGGCCATGACCGATGAGACCAGCGGACAGCCCTGCACTTACGCGTTTATCACCGATGTCGCAGACCGCAAGCGGCGGATGGACCGCCTCGAAGAAGAACGGCAGCAGTACCTGGTATTCTTTGAGACGGCAAGCGCAGCGATCGTGGTAACAACGCCAGAGGGATCGGTCCTTGCCGCAAACCCGGCGGCATGCCGGCTGTTCGGCCGGACAGAAGAGGCGTTGCGCTCAGCAGAGGGCGGCGGTCTTGCCGGCACAGGAGATCCCCGGTTTGTCGAGCTCGCGCGGACATGCAAAGAGAACGGGACCGCACAGGGAGAACTGCGGCTCATCCGTGAGGAGGGGATACAGTTCGATGCGGCGGTCCGGGCTGTGTGGATCAAAAACCGGGACGGTCAGGGTGCCATGAACCTTACCCTGTGGGATATAACCGGACAAAAAAAGGCCGGGGCCGCACTGAAGCATGACCGGAACTGTGTTGTTTCCATCCTCGACAGCCTGCCAAATCCTGTCAGGAGGTCCAATCCTGATGGTGAATGTATCTTTTTCAACAAAGCATGGCTCGCGTTCACCGGAAGAGTTCCTGCAGATGAAACAGGTGATGGCTGGATGGAGGGCATCCATCCCGACGATCGCGACCGTTACCGGGAAATCGCGAGGACGCAGGACAATCACCAGGGGCCATCAGAAGTGGAGTACCGTCTCCGGAACAATGCCGGCGAATACCGGTGGATCCGCGAAGTCCGTATACCCGGCCCTGCACCGGATGGGACGGAGACCGGGATCACGTACTCCTGCTTCGATATCCACGAATGCCGGCTGGCAGAAGAGGCCCTTGAGGAAGAAAGGGGGCTGTACCGGGCCGTGTCTGAAAACACTGCCGATGCCATCCTCCTTGTAAGCGACAGGATCCTTGACTGTAACGCAGCGGCGATGCGGCTGTTTGCCGGCACCCGCGAGGATCTCATCGGGCACGACATAAAGGACTTCTTTCCCCGGTACCAGCCGGACGGCAGGGCATCTGCCGATGCCGCACGGGAGTATCTTGAGGCAGCACGGGAAACGCCGCAGACATTTCCCTGGGTCTCCCTGAGAACTGATGGGACGACCCGCGAGACCCATGTCACCCTGACCACGCTCTCGATCCATGGAGAAGAGCAGGTACTTGTCGTCTTCGTGGATCTGACGGGAAAAAAACAGGCAGAACACGAGATCCAGAGGCTTGTCTCCTACCCGGAGATGAACCCGAACCCGGTCATCGAGGTCCGGCCGGACCGGACCATAACCTATACCAACCCGGCAACCGCTGCGGTGCTCTCATCTCTCGGGCTCCCGGATGACCCGGCTGCGTTCCTGCCGGCGGACTTCGATGCAGTTGTAAAAACACTCAATCCGGCGGAGCCGATCATGATCAATCGCATCGTGCACCTCAAGGAGCGCTCGTTTAACGAATCGATCTCCTTTGCCCCGGGACCCAATTCCCTCAGGATCTATGCCTATGATATTACCGACCGGATACAGGCAATGGAAGCGCTTGCGTATGCCAACCATAAACTGGGCATCCTCACGAGTATCACCCGCCACGACATCCAGAACAAACTTACCGGTGTGCTCGGATATCTCGACCTAATACGGAGTTCCCTGCGTGACCCCCAGCTGATCGGATTCCTTGACAAGGCAGAAACGTCGGCAAACGCCATCCGGCACCACATCGATTTTACCAAAGATTATGAGTCTCTCGGGGGTACAGCCCCGGTCTGGCAGGAGATCACACCCATACTTGCGAATGTGAGATCGCACTTTGATGTGGGGGAGATCGCATTTGAGGAACCGGCACCGGGTTTTGCCGTTTTTGCCGACCCGATGTTCGGGAAAGTGCTGTACAACCTCTGCGACAATTCGCTGCGTCACGGGGTGCATGTCCGGCACATACGGATACGGTGCACACCTGCCGATACCGGATGCACCCTCATTTATGAGGATGACGGCGTAGGAATCCCGCAGGACAAGAAGGAACTAATTTTCGAGCGCGGGTTTACCACGTCATCCGGTTCTGCAAAGTCGTCCGGCCTTGGCCTGTTTCTGGTCCGGGACATTCTTGCCATCACCGGCATCTCCATAAAAGAGACCGGTGTGCCCGGGGCAGGCTCGCGGTTCGAGATGGTTATTCCCCGGGGGAAGTGGAGATGCGGGCCGGCGGAGTAACCACAGGCTTATTTTTACACAAAGGAATCCTGAATGGAGAACCCGTTTTTCCATGATACTGATACCTCCGTTTTTGGTGATTGCGGGGGTAAGACTGATTCATCCCACGTGATCCTTTACGATCCGGATCACTGCACCTGATAAAAGACTGATGATCGCTTCAGGACATTGCTTCAATAAAAAATGAAAAAGGAATTCAGATATACCGCGCTTTTAAGGAGAGCTTGCGCGGGGTATAGAGCGGACGGAACGGCTTACCTGCGATCTCTTTTCTTACGTCAGCGGCAAGGGCGTCTGCGGTCATCTGCTCCTTGAAGGGCTTGTTTGGCTCAGATTTCCGGCGGATGGTAACGGTGAGTTTCTTATTTGCCATTTCCTCGTCACCGATAACAATCACGTAGGGCACCCAGTCCATACCTGCCTCACGGACTTTCTTTCCGACGCTCTCTTCGCGGTCATCGATATCGCACCGTATGCTCTGCACGTTGAGAGCGTCGCAGACTTCCTGTGCATACGCGGTGTGCCGCTCGGCAACCGGCACGACACGTACCTGGGTCGGCGAGAGCCAGGTCGGCAGGGCCGGAACTTTCTGGGTCGAGATGTTCTCGAGGATCGCACAGATCACCCGCTCGACACTCCCAGTCGGGGAGCAGTGGAGGATGGGCGGGAAAACGGGCGTGCCGTCATCCTTGAAGTACTTGATGTTAAACCGGGTCGAGCTCTCGACATCGATCTGGACGGTCGGGTTCTCGATCGGGCGGTTCTGGCCATCGATGGCCGCAAGGTCGATCTTGGCCTCCCAGTAATGGACACGTTCGGATAAAATCTCAATGAGCATCGGGCAGTCGGACTCCTTTACGATCTTCTTAACCCATGCCTCGTTCTCATCGTAGAACTTCTTCGTGCACCGGAACGCGGCGACGAGCTTCGTCTCGAAGTCCCGGCCGGTCTGCCAGCCTATGGCAAGCTGCTCCTCGAAGCACTTCATCGCCTCGGGCATATCAGTACAGAGCGAGTGCATGTCGGGCATCGTGAAACAGCGCAGGCGCTTTAACCCGATCACTTCACCCTTCTGTTCGTGCCGGAAGGAGTAGGTGGAGAGCTCGTACATCTTCATGGGGAGGGTGTTTTTCGAGATGTGCATGTCCCGCATGATCGAGAACATGCCAAAGCAGGCGGCAAACCTGAGCATCATGTCCCGGTTGTTGCTCTTGAACCGGTACTGCCTCTCGCCGAACTTTGCCGCGTGCTCGCAGATCGCCTTATCGCCAAGGTCGTACATGACCGGGGTCTCAACCGGGGTCGCCCCATAGGGGAGCACGAGGGCAAGGACATAATCGGCGAGAAGATCACGGACGAGCTTGCCTTTAGGCAGCCAGCGCAGGCAGCCGACATCGCTTGCCGGTTCGTAGTCGACGAGTTCCTTTGAGCGCATCAGGTCGACGTGGGCCGGTTCGCCGCCGGTCGGTTCTGCGACGCCGAGCTCCTTTTTCACGAGGCAGCCAAACGGTGTGTTGTCGAGGTACTGGTGGTAGTCGTGGGACTTTCCGTCAGGGGTCAGGACAAACCAGTCGTGGGTGACCTCTTTTTTGCCCGGCTTCTTCGAGACCGCTTCACCTTCTTCTCCGCCGGGCACAATGGTCTTTGAGAGCTCAGAGAGCGGGTGACCCTTGCAGGAAATCTTGAAGGACTTGTACCAGCCAAACGGCGCACGCTTCACGGCAAAGCCTTCAGCGGCAAGGCCTTCCTTAAGAGCGTTTAAGGCCGGTACTGCCACGTCGGGCCGTGCAAGGTCGCTTGAGAGGTGGGCGTACGGGTAGATGACGATCTTGTCCGTGTGCACCTGCCCGGCGGTCTTCTTTACCTCTTCGATGGCCTGGAGGATGACGCCCTCCATGTCCTCTTCATCGATGGACTCAACCGCAGAAAAGACCGTAAGCGCGTCTTCTTCGCGATCCGCGAGGACGGCTCCCTCCTCTGCCATCTTTGTCTTCTTTTTTGCTTCGTATTCGATGTAATCTGAATGTATCAGAAGAAGTCGCATTGCTTCA
>Ga0181529_10000493_pt1 | contig 57240 bp, 50 predicted proteins | sample PEATcosm2014_Bin_36_FD_119763 | JGI IMG/M metagenome (GOLD analysis project Ga0181529, IMG submission 119763) | Peatland microbial communities from MTU Mesocosm Facility, Houghton, MI, USA - PEATcosm2014_Bin10_30_metaG | ecosystem: Environmental > Terrestrial > Soil > Wetlands > Peat | place...
GCCATGCCGGCGCTGATGGGGATCATGAACCTCTCCAGCGTCGCGGTCCTCTGGTTCGGCGGCCACCTGATCAGCAGCGGCCAGATGCCGATCGGCAACCTCACCGCCTTCCTCGCCTACATCATGCAGATCCTGATGTCGGTGCTCCTCGCCGTGGTGATGGTGATCCTCGTCCCGCGCGCCCAGGCCAGCGCGGAGCGCATCGACGCGGTGGCGCGCGTCCAGCCCGCGACCACCAGCCCGGAGCACCCGATCACCCCGGCCAGCTCCAAGGGGGTCATCGAGTTCCGCAACGTCAGCTTCGGCTACCCGGGCGGCGAGGATCGGGTGCTGCGCGACCTCTCCTTCCAGCTCCAGCCGGGGCAGACCACCGCGATCATCGGCGGCACCGGCGCCGGCAAGACGACCCTGCTGAATCTCATCCCGCGCTTCTTCGATCCGACCTCGGGCGCGGTGCTCATCGACGGTGTCGACGTCAGGGATCGCGCTCTCGAGGAGCTGTGGGCCGGCATCGGGCTGGTACCCCAGCAGGCCTACCTCTTCGGCGGCACGGTCGCCTACAACCTGCGCTTCGCCGCCGAGGACGCCAACGACGCCGACATCTGGCATGCCCTCCAGGTCGCCCAGGCACGCGATTTCGTGGCCACCATGGACGGTCAGCTCGAGGCTCCCATCGACCAGGGTGGGACCAACGTCTCGGGTGGCCAGCGCCAGCGGCTGGCGATCGCCCGGGCCATCATCAAGCGGCCGCTCATCTACCTCTTCGACGATTGCTTCTCGGCCCTGGACGCCACCACCGACGCGCGGCTGCGCGCGCAGCTCAGCGCGGAGACGCGCAACGCCACGGTGGTGATCGTCGCCCAACGGGTGAGCACCATCCTCAACGCCGACCGGATCATCGTCCTGGACGATGGCGCCATCGTCGGCTCCGGGACCCACGAGCAGCTGATGGTCTCCTGCGACGAGTACCGGGAGATCGTGGTCTCCCAGCTCGGGGAGAACGCGGCATGATGCGCGGGCCCGGGGGCGGGCACGGCAGGGGCGGCTTCGGCGGGCCCGGCCGGGGCATGGCCGCCGCCGGTCCACCCAAGAGCGCCAAGGATCTCTGGCGAGCGCTGCGGCAGCTGGTCGCGCGCCTCCGTCCCGAACGCTGGCGGATCGTGGCCGCCGCGCTCATCGGGTCGGCAGGGGTCGGCTTCCTGGTGGCCGCGCCCCGGATCATCGGCAACGCGACCAACCTGCTCTTCGACGGCCTCATCGGGAAGACACTCCCGGCGGGCATGTCCCAGGCGCAGGCCGAGGCGTACCTGAGGCTGCACGGCAATGGCCAGCTCGCGCAGATGCTGACCGGCACCACGGTGAACCCCGGCCACGGCATCGACTTCAACCAGCTCGGCGTCAGCCTGGGGGTGATCGCCCTCCTCTACCTCGTGGGCGCCGTGTTCAGCTGGGCCCAGGGATACATCATGGCCGGGGTGGCGCAGCGCACCGTCTCGGGTATGCGCCGCGACGTGGAGGCCAAGCTGGCCCGGCTGCCCCTCCAGTACTTCGACAGCCATCCTCACGGCGACGTGCTGAGCCGGGTGACCAACGACATCGACAACGTGACCACCACCCTTCAACAGGGTCTCAGCCAGCTCCTCACCTCGATCCTCACCATCGTCGGGGTGCTCGCCATGATGCTGTGGATCAGCCCGCTCCTGGCCCTGATCTCACTGGTGATGGTGCCGATGTCGATCGGGGTCACGTTCCTCGTCGCGCGGCGATCCCAGAAGCAGTTCACCTCCCAGTGGGCCCTCACCGGCACCGTCAACAGTCTCGTGGAACAGACCCACACCGGCCATGCCCTGGTCCAGGTCTTCGGTCGCTCCCACCGGACGGTCGAGGAGTTCGACCGCGAGAACCAGGCACTGTACGAGCCCAGCTTCCGGGCCCAGTTCCTCTCCGGGATCATCCAGCCGGCGATGATGTTCCTCTCCAACCTCAACTACGTGGCCATCGCCGTCATCGGTGGGTACATGACGGTCAATGGGGCGATGTCGCTCGGCGACATCCAGGCCTTCATCCAGTACTCGCGCCAGTTCACCAACCCGATCATGCAGATCGCGAGCCAGATGAACCTGCTGCAGTCGGGACTGGCCTCCGCCGAGCGGGTCTTCGAGTTCCTCGCCGCCGACGAGCAGGTGGCCGAGCGCCCCGCCCTGGCGACCCTGCCCGCTCCCGAAGGGCGGGTCGTCCTGGAGAACGTCTCGTTCCGCTACCAGCCCGACACGCCGCTCATCCAGGACTTCGACCTGGAGGTGGAGCCGGGTGAGACGGTCGCCATCGTGGGGCCGACCGGAGCCGGGAAGACCACCATCGTCAACCTCCTGATGCGCTTCTACGAGATCGACTCCGGGCGCATCTACATGGACGGCGTGGACGCCCGCGACCTCTCTCGGGAGTGCGTTCGGAGCATGTTCGGGATGGTGCTCCAGGACACCTGGCTGTTCGCGGGGAGCGTCCGGGACAACATCGCCTACGGCAAGAGCGGCGCCAGCACCGACGAGGTCGTGGCCGCCGCCAAGGCCGCTCACGCCGACCACTTCGTGCGCACCCTTCCCGACGGCTACGACACCGTCCTGGACGAGGATGCGTCCAACATCTCCGCCGGCGAGCGGCAGCTTCTGACCATCGCCCGTGCCTTCCTCTCCGACCCGACCATCCTGATCCTGGACGAGGCCACGAGCAACGTCGACACCCGCACCGAGGTGCTCATCCAGGAGGCGATGGCGCGCCTCCGCCACGGACGCACCAGCTTCGTGATCGCGCACCGTCTCTCGACGATCCGAAACGCGGACACCATCGTCGTCATGAACAGCGGGCGGATCGTGGAGCAGGGCAGTCACGCCGAGCTGATGGCGCGCCGCGGCTTCTACTACGACCTCTACGCCAGTCAGTTCGCCAACGCGCTGGAGGAGGTGAGTTGATCCCGGACGCCGGCCTCCACTCCCCCCCGCGCTCCCGTGCCGAGTTGATCGACCAGTTCCTGGAGCTGCAGCCGCGCATGCGCCGCCGGTTCACCCGGGTCATCCCCCCCGACCTCCATGCCGAGATGGGAGCGGTGACCTTCCAGCAGATGCAGGCGCTGCACGCCATCGCCCGGCGCAGCGGGGTGACCATGGGCGAGCTCGCCGGTTGCCTCGAGGCCGCATCGCTCAGCAGTGCCACTCAGATGGCCGATCGACTCGTGAAGCTCGGCATGGTCGAACGGATGAGCGATCCGGGCGACCGGCGGCTCGTCCGGGTCGCGCTCAGCGCCCGGGGCCGGGATCTGCTGCGGCGGCGCGAGGCCGCCTGGCGTGAGGGCATGGGCAAGGCCCTGGAGGGCCTCACCGACGACGAGTGCGCCACCCTGGTGAGGCTCCTCGAGCGGGCTGTCCGGGACCCGGCGGGGGAGACCGGGGCGCGGACGGCGCCCAGCGCCTGACGTCATCCACCGGGCACCACGTTGCCGACGATAGGAACCGGCCGGACGGTGACGGTCACTAGTATCTGACCCGCCTCGTCTCTGCGTCCCGGGCTGGTCGTCCGCCCGTCTCGGGTTCCGGGCGAGACGTTCATCTCCGACTGGCTTCCCTCTGTCCACGACCATGAGCACCGCCACAACGCTTCCGCCCACGTACCGGAGCCTTCTCAGAGTCAGGGGGCTTCGCCGCCTGATGGTGGCGGCGCTGCTGGGGCGGATCGGCGGCCAGATGTGGACGGTCGCCATCGTGCTCTTTGCCCTGGAGCGCTTCCACTCCCCCGCCATCGCCGGCGTCACCGTGTTCGCCAGCGCCTTTCCGGGGATCGTGGTCAGCCCGCTGGCCGGGGCACTGCTCGATCGGAACGGTCGGGTCCGGCTGATCATGCTCGACTACTCCGTCGCCGCCGTCGCCCTCACCCTGATCGTGATCCTCGCCGCGACCGGGGTCCTGAACGTGGGTCTGCTCATCGGCATCGCCGTGATCGGATCGCTCACCAATCCGCTGAGCGGTGCGGGCGCCCGGACGCTCTTCCCCGTGATGGTCCCCCACCATCTCTGGGACCGCGCCAACGCGGCCGACAGCACCGGATTCGTGGTCGCCGCGGTGATCGGGGCGCCGCTGGCCGCGGTGGTCGCCGGCCTGGTGGGACGGCCGGCGGCCCTGGTGGCCACCGCCGCCGTCTTCGTCGCCGCCGGGCTGTCCCTGCTTCGCATGCCCCCGCTGCCCGGACCGCGCGCTCGGTCATCCTCGCGGTCTCTCGCGAGCGACGCCTGGGCGGGTCTCGCCCACGTGGCCCGCAACCCGACCCTCCGCGGCATTGCCGCGAGCATCGCGGTTTCCAACGTCGCCTCCGGCCTGCTCATCGTCGTTCTCCCCGTGCTCGTCCTTGACCACCTCCATCAGAACGCCGCCCTGGTGGGGGTCCTCTGGGCGATCAGCGCCTTCAGCGGCGGGCTCGTCGCGCTCGTCCTCGGCCATCGGGGCACTCAAGGGCGTGAGCGCCGCCTGATCGTCGCCGGGCTCCTCGCCATGGGCCTGGCCCTGGCGCTCCTCGCCGTCGCCCCCGATCTCCCGGTGGTGGCCGTGGCCATGCTGGTCTACGGCGGTGCCGGGGGGCCCGTCAATGTCGGGATGTGGTCGATGCGCCAGCGCCGTACCGACCCAGCCTGGTATGGCCGGGCCATGGCGGTGAGCATGTCGCTCAACTACCTGGGCAGCCCGATCGGCTCCGCCGTCGCCGGACCACTGATCGGTGCGGGTCTGCTGGTCGCGCTCGCGGTGGCCGCCGGCTTCGCCTTCGCCGCCTCGGCGGTGACGGTGCTCCTGATCCCCGGATCCGACCATGAGGCCGGGTCTCCGGAGGTGCCCCGCCGCGTCGAGGTGCCACGCCCTGCCCCCGAGGCCGAGCTGGCGGAGCTGCGCACCGCCCGATGAGCCGCTCAACGGCGCTCGGCCAACGCCCGCCTGATCGCCGGGGTGGCGCCGGTCCCGGCACCACCGACGCCCTCACCTACCGCAGCCTCCTCCAGGTGCGCGGCCTGCCTCGGCTGGTGGTCGCGGCCATGCTCGGGCGCATCGGCGGTCAGATGGCGTCGGTCGCGCTCGTCCTCTTCGCCCTCGAGCGCTTCCATTCGCCTGCGGTCGCCGGGATCACCGTCTTCGCCAGCGCCTTCCCCGGGATCGTTGTGAGCCCCCTCGCAGGAGCCATCCTCGATCGCAGTGGCCGGATCAAGCTGATCATGCTCGACTACGCCGTCGCCGCTTTGGCGATGGCGCTCATCGTGGCTCTCGGCGCCGCCGGACTGCTAAGCGCGGCGCTGCTTGTCGGGGTCGCCGCGGTCAGCTCGTTCACCAACCCGCTGAGCGGCGCCGGGACGCGGACCCTCTTCCCCATCCTCGTGCCGCGCGACCTCTGGGACCGGGCCAACGCCGTGGACAGCGTCAGCTACGTGGTCGCCGCGGTGGTCGGTGCTCCGCTGGCCGGGTCCATCGCCGGCCTGGTGGGGCGGCCGGCAGCCCTGATCGCGACGGCCGCGATGTTCGCCGCGGCGGCCCTCTCCCTGCTGGGAATGGCGCCGCTGGCGCTGCCCCGTCCGCCCGCCGGTGACCAGCGCGTCTTCCGGGAGGCCTGGCAGGGCCTCGCCTACGTGGTGCGGAATCCGAGCCTGCGCGGACTGGCGGTGAGCATCTCGGTCTCCAACATCGCCTCCGGGGTGCTGATCGTCGGTCTCCCCGTGCTGGTGCTCGAGCACCTCCACGAGAACGCGGCCGTGGTCGGCCTGCTCTGGGCGCTCAGCGCCGTCACCGGGGGCGTCGTCGCCATCCTGGTCGGGCGTCGCGGCACCCACGGACGCGAGCGGCGGCTGATCGTCGCCGGGCTGCTGGTCGCCGCCGTGGCCTGCGCGGTCCTGGCACCGCTCCCGGGCCTCGGGGTGGTGGCGGCGGCGATGCTTCTCTGGGGGGCCGCCGGCGGCCTGATCGACATCGGGATGTTCTCGATGCGCCAGCGCCGCACCGACCCCGCCTGGTTCGGGCGCGCCTTCGCCGTGAGCATGTCCCTCAACTGGGTGGGAAGCCCGATCGGCTCCGCCGCCGCCGGCCCGCTCATCGGCGCCGGTCTGGGCATCGCTCTGGGGACCGGAGCGGGCTTCGCGTTCATCGCGGTGCTGATTGCGGTGGTCATGATCCCCGCCACCGCCATGGCCGTCGCCGCGCCGCCGCCACCCGGCTGACCGTGGCCGGGGCGCGCGGCCACCCCGCGGCGTCCCCGCCCGATAACCCGCTCGCCGTGGTGGTCTGCGATGATCGCTGACGGAGATGGCAGATCAGCGAACTGGGGTGGCGGACGCCGCCGGAGCCCTGCGCCGGCCTCCGCGCGTGTTCTCCATCGTGCTTGCGGGGGGCGAGGGCAAGCGGCTCTGGCCACTCACCAAGGACCGGGCCAAGCCCGCCGTCCCGATCGGCGGCGTGTACCGGCTCATCGACTTCGTGCTGAGCAACCTGGTCAACGCCGAGTTCACCCGGATCGCGGTGCTCACCCAGTACAAGAGCCACAGCCTCGACCGCCACATCAGCCAGGCCTGGAGGCTGTCCCCGCTGCTCGGCAACTACGTCACCCCGGTGCCCGCCCAGATGCGTCGCGGGCCACGCTGGTTCTCGGGGTCGGCCGACGCGATCTACCAGAACTTCAACCTCCTGGGCGATGAGAAGCCCGACTACGTCCTGGTCTTCGGAGCGGACCACCTCTACCGGATGGACCCGCGCCAGATGCTGGCCAAGCACATCGCGAGCGGGGCCGGGGTGACGGTCGCCTCGGTCAAGGTCCCCACCTCCCAGTGCAGCGAGTTCGGGGTCATCGAGTGCCAGGGCGATCGCATCAGCGCCTTCCACGAGAAGCCGGCACGCGCCGACGGCCTGCCCGGCGACCCGGAGCACTGCCGCGTCTCGATGGGCAACTACGTCTTCACCGCCCCGTTCCTGGTCGACGTCCTCGTCGAGGACGCCGAGAAGCACACGAGCCGCCACGACATCGGCGGCGACATCATCCCGCGCCTCGTGGAGAGGGGGGAGGCGGCGGTCTACGACTTCGAGCACAACGTCGTCCCGGGAAGCACCGAGCAGGACCACGGCTACTGGCGCGACGTGGGGACCCTCGACGCCTACTACGACGCCCAGATGGACCTGGTCTCGGTGGTCCCGATGTTCAGCCTCTACAACTTCGAATGGCCGATCTACTCGTTCTACGGACCGCTGCCACCCGCCAAGTTCGTCTTTGACGAGGACGGCAACCGGGGTTTCGCCGTGGACTCGATCGTGGCTCCCGGGGTGATCGTCTCCGGTGGCACGGTGCGCGGCTCGGTGCTCTCTCCCGGGGTGCGCGTGGGGCGCGGCGCCACCGTGGAGGGAAGCGTTCTGCTGGACGGGGTCGAGGTCGGGGAGGGTGCGGTGGTTCGCCGCGCGATCATCGACAAGGAGGTGGTGGTCCCCCCCGGCTCGGTGATCGGTCAGGACCCCAAGATCGAGGCCCGGCGCTTCACCGTCTCCGACAAGGGGATCGTCGTGGTCCCCAAGCGCCAGGTCATCGAGCCCGTCGCCTGATGCGGGTCGGAATCCTCACCCGGGAGTACCCCCCGGAGGTGTACGGCGGCGCCGGCGTCCACGTCGAGTACCTGACCCGGGAGCTCGCCCGCCACGTCGACGTCCGGGTGCACTGCTTCGGGGAGCCGCGCAGCTCGCCGCTGGTGGCCGCCGCCTACCGGCCGTGGGAGGCGCTCCAGGGAGGGAGGCCGGAGGACGCCGCGCTGGCGGTGATGTCGGTTGACCTGGCCATGGCGGGGGGGCTGGATGGGATGGACCTCGTCCACTCGCACACCTGGTACGCCAACCTTGCCGGGCACCTGGCGAAGCTGGTCTGGGACGTCCCCCACGTCTGCACCTCCCACAGCCTCGAGCCGCTCCGCCCCTGGAAGGCCGAGCAGCTCGGTGGTGGCTACGCCCTCTCGCTCTTCTGCGAGCGCACCGCCCTGCTCTCCGCCGAGGCCGTGATCGCCGTCTCGGACGCGATGCGCCAGGATCTGCTCGCCTGCTATCCGGAGGTGGACCCCGGGCGCGTCCACACCATCCACAACGGCATCGACGCGCGGGGATACGTCCCGGACCATGGGGACGCAGCCCTGGTCCGGCGCGGCATCGATCCCAGCCGGCCGCTCGTCGTCTTCGTCGGTCGGATCGCCCGGCAGAAGGGCCTCGATCATCTCCTCCGCGCCGCTCCGCAGATCGACCGCGCCGCTCAGCTCGTGCTCATCGCCAGCGCGCCCGACACACCGGAGATCGCCGCCGAGACCCGGGAGCTCCACGATGCGGCGGAGGCGGCGGGAGCCTCGCTGGTGTGGATCGAGGAGATGGTGCCGCGGCCCGAGCTGATCCAGGTTCTGAGCCACGCCACCGCCTTCGTGTGCCCCTCCATCTACGAACCATTCGGCCTGGTCAACCTCGAGGCGATGGCCTGCGAGGCGGCGGTGGTCGCGAGCGCGGTCGGCGGCATCCCGGAGATCGTCGTCGACGGGGAGACCGGCTACCTGGTCGCCTGCGACCCCGAGGCGGTGGCCTCCGACCCTGCGGCGGCCCGGCAGTTCGAGGCCACTCTCGCGGAGAGGATCAATCAGCTGATCGCCGACCCCGATCTCGCGACCCGGCTCGGCACGGCCGGACGGCACCGGGTGCTCGAGAGGTTCACCTGGGAACAGGTCGCGCTCCGCACTGTCGAGGTGTACCGGCAGGCGATCGCGGCACACGCGGGCGGGACCGGCTGACGGCGGCCCGGTCAGCTCTGGACCCTCCGCCGGAAGGGGGATCGCCCGATCAGGCCCCGGTGGGATTCGTTCATCTCGCTGCCGGGCAGCGGGCCGAGGACGGCCGCGACGGCGGTGGCGAGACGGCGGCGGCCGCGGCGCTCCCACTCCGCCCCGCCCACCGTCATGCCCGCGGCCTCCACCGCCTCGGCGAAGTCCCACGCTCGGAGGTAGCGTTGGCGGGGCGACTTGGCCATCCCGAAGCGCACCAGTGGCACGATCTCCTCGGGCAGCTCGGGGCCGGGCAGGGGAGCGCCGAGGTGCTGGTCGCGCACGGTCGCGGATCCGCCCAGGTACGGGGGCGCCCCGGTCAGGCACTCGATGAGGACCACCGCCGCCGCGTAGAGATCGGTCTCGATGGTCGGCTCCTCGTCCCGCCACAGCTCGGGCGCCATGTACTCCGGTGTTCCCCGGATCCAGCGTCCGGCCGCGGTGCGCGCGACCATTCCCAGCTCCGCCACCCGGGAGACCCCCTGGCGGTCGACCAGGATCTTCTCCGGGCGCAGATCGCGGTGGAGTATCCCCTCGCGGTGCGCCGACTCCAGCCCCAGCAGGGTGTCGCGCAGCACCACCAGCGTGGTCGCCGCGTCCCGAAGGGGCCCGGCCGTGGTCATCAGCTGGCGCAGCCAGGCCCCGTCCACGTAGTCGGTCACCAGGGCCATGCCGAAGGCGTCCTCGACGTAGGCGCGGGTGCGAACCACGTAGGTGCCGTCGAGGTGGGCGACGATCGGTGCCTCGGCCCGGAACCGCCGTAGGAAGGCGGGATCGCCGAGGTACTCCTGGGGTAGCTGCCGGAGGGTCACGACCGCGCCATCCTCTGCGCGCGTCGCGTCTGCGCCCAGAGCGCCGGTCTCGATGGCCCCGTCAGGCGGCATGCATCCCCGTCGCGACCCGGCCCGTGGATTGAGCGTAATTGCGAGTTGGGACCCGATCGTTCCACGCATGGTGATGGGCGCGGATGATCGATGTCAACGCGGACGCCCCGGACGCCCTGGGAACCCTCGTCGCAGGCTCCCGCTGCGATAGCCTCACGGTGATGCCCAACCGATGGACCCGGGTCCCGGACGGCCCGCCGGCCGCGCCGCCCCGCTGGGGAGCGGCACTGCTCCCGCTCGCCGACCTCTTCATGTGGGCGATGTTGTCGCGGCCCCGGAGCGGGAGCCTGCGGGTCACCTGGGTGACCCCGGCCACCTTCCTCCTCTCCGCCCTGGCGGCCGCAGCCGCGGCCATCGTCCTCACCGTCTCCGCCGTCGCCTTCGCCGGTGGTGGTGGGTGGGCGCCGCTCGCCGGCATCGTGGTGTGCGCCGCGCTCGCAGCGGGCTCGTCCGCGGTTGCCCTGGTGGGCCTTGCCCAGCGCCGGCAGAGCTGATCGCGACCGCCGGCATGGCCAACCGCCTCGCGACCGCCTCCAGCCCCTATCTCCGCCAGCACGCCGGCAACCCGGTCGATTGGTATCCCTGGGGCGAGGAGGCGATGAGGACGGCACGCCAGACCGACCGCCCCATCCTCCTCTCCGTCGGCTACAGCGCCTGCCACTGGTGCCACGTGATGGCGCACGAATGCTTCGAGGATGCGGGGATCGCCGCCCTGATGAACGAGCTCTTCGTGAGCGTCAAGGTCGATCGCGAGGAGCGTCCCGACGTGGACGCCGTCTACATGGAGGCGGTCCAGGTGATGACCGGCCAGGGGGGCTGGCCGATGACGGTGTTCCTCACCCCCGCCGGTGCCCCCTTCTTCGGCGGGACCTACTTCCCTCCCGTGCCGCGGGGCGGCATGCCCGGATTCCCCGCCGTCCTCCGCGCCGCCGCCGCCGCCTACCGCCAGGACCGCGAGGACGTCGAGCGGATCGGGGGCGAGATCCGCGCGGCCCTCGCTCCTCCGCCGCTTCCGGCGGGGGACGAGCCCTCCGCCGAGGTCGTCACCCGGGCGGTGGCGCGGCTCGTGGAGCAGATCGACGCGCGGCACGGCGGTTTCGGTGGCGCTCCCAAGTTCCCCCATCCCGCGGCTCTGGAGATGCTCCTCCGCGGCGGCCTCGCCGGCTCCGATGGTGCGGCGGCGACCGCCGCCCGGACCACCCTCGACCGGATGCTCCGGGGCGGCATCTTCGACCAGCTGGGCGGCGGCTTCCACCGCTACAGCGTGGACGCCGCATGGGCCGTTCCCCACTTCGAGAAGATGCTCTACGACAATGCCCAGCTGGCCGTGGTCTACCTCCATGCGCACCTGCTGACCGGCGATCCCGCGTACCGCCGCGCGGTGGAGCTGACCCTCGACTACCTGGTCCGGGAGATGCGCCTCCCGGATGGCGGCTTCGCCTCCTCCCAGGACGCGGACTCGGAGGGGGTGGAGGGCCGGTACTTCGTCTGGACGCCCGAGCAGGTCAGCGCGGCCGTGGCCGACCCGGAGCAGGCGGCACTTGCCGGCCGGGTCTTCGGCGTGTCGGAGCAGGGGAACTTCGAGGCGGGCAGCAGCGTGCTCTCGCTGACGGTGACCCCGGACCTGCTCGCCCGGGAGCTGGGAACCGATCCCGATGACGCCGCCCAGCGGGTGGAGGATCTCCGCCGGCGGCTTCTCGCGTCCCGCTCCCGCCGGGTCGCCCCCGGTCGAGATGCCAAGGTGGTCACCGCGTGGAACGGCCTCGCGCTACGCGCATTCGCCGAGGCCGGCAGCGCCCTGGCGCGCCACGATTATGTCGAGATTGCCCAAAACTGTGCGGGCTTCCTGCTCGACGAGCTGGTCGTCGAGGGCCGCCTGCGCCGGAGCTGGATGGCCGGGGTCGCCGGGGTGAGCGCCTTCCTGGAGGACGTGGCATTCCTGGGCGACGGCCTCCTGGCGGTGTACGAGGCGACCGGGGAGGCGAGCTGGTACGAGCGCGCGGTGGGATTCGCCGGGGAGATCGAGACCCGGTTCCGAGATCCCGAGGGCGGCTACTTCGACACCGCTGCGGACGCCGAGCCCCTGCTCATCCGGCCCCGTGGCCTGGAGGACAACCCCCTCCCCGCCGGCCGGTCGATGGCGGCGCAGCTCTTCGTCCGGCTCGCCGGCCTGACCGGCGTGGAACGCTGGCGGGAGGCCGCTCGGGAGGTCGTCCGGCCCCTGGTCCCGGCCATCGCCCGGGCTCCCCTGGCTCTCGGCAGCCTGGCCTGCGTCCTGGACCAGCTGGTCGCCCCCTCCCGGGAGGTCGCGATCGTGGGCACCGCCGATGAGGCCGCCACCCTGAGGCTGCTCCGCGAGGTGTGGCGGCGCCGCGACCCGTACCGGATGCTGGCCTGGGGCGCCGGCGGCTCCGTGCCCCTGCTGGCCGGCCGGTCAGCTATCAACGGTCACCCCGCCGCGTACGTCTGTGAAGGCTTCGCCTGCAGGGCGCCGGTCTCGGATCCCGAGGAGCTCGCCGCCCAGCTCAGAGCGATGGCCGGCGGGGGCTGAACAACTCCTCCCCGAGAGCCGGAGGCTGAGCGGCGCCTGGTCAGGACCCGTCCGGGCCGGGCCCACCCTCGCCGGTCGCTGAAACCGGGTTCACGGCACCGTCTTCCGCCCGGCCGGGGGACCGGGCCGTGCTGCCGTTCAGCTCGATCTCGGGCTCGGCGGCGACGATCTCCCGCCCCGCGGACGTCGCCCTCTGCCAGCGCAGGCGGGGCACGAGTCGGAGGGCCTTGGTGATCTCCGCGGTCGACACCTTCGACGTCCCGGCGATCCGATCCTGGAACCGGATGGGGACCTCGGTGACCGGGACGCCGGCCTTGAGGCAGCGGTACAGCAGCTCGATGAGGAAGGCGTAGCCGTCGGAGACGATCCGGTCGAGGTCGATGCGCTCGATCACCCGCCGCGGGTAGCAGCGATATCCGGAGGTGCAGTCGTTGACGCGGATGCCGAGAAGCGTGCGGCAGTACAGGTTGGCCGAATGGGAGAGGAGCTTGCGGCGCGCGTTCCAGCCAACGATCGATCCTCCGCTCACGTAGCGCGAGCCGATCACGACGCCGCCGGAGCGCCGAGCCGCCGCCAGGATCGGGCCCAGGTGGCGCGGCTGATGCGAGCCGTCGGCATCCATGGTCACCAGCAGGGCGTAGCCGAGCTCCGCGCCGCGCCTCAGCCCGGCGATGTGGGCGCTCCCCAAGCCCAGCTTCCCGGCCCGGTGCTCGACGAGGACGCCCGGGTCACCGCCGGCGAGACGGTCGGCGAGCTCCCCGGTCCCGTCCGGAGAGTTGTCATCGACCACCAGCACGTCGCAGCCCTCGCCGCGAATGGCCAGGACGAGGGCCTCCAGGTTTGGCCGCTCGTTGTAGGTCGGAAGTATGACCAGCGTCCGATCCTGCGCTGCGATTGGGGTGGTCCGAACTTTTGGCATTTTGAGGACTATGACTCAAACCCCCCCGGTTCCGCTCCACCCCGGGCCCGCAGCCGACCCACTTTGGAGCTTCGCCAATCCTCGGCGGTGAGCTGATACAGCTGACCGTCGCGCCCGCGCTCGCCCACCAGGGCGAAGTCGTGGATGACCCCCACGCGCTGGAAGCCGTTGGCCTCCAGGGCCCGGCAGGAGGCGGTGTTGTCGACGTCCGTGGTCGCGTGGACGCGGTGCAGGCCGAGGCGGTCAAAGGCGTGGGCCACCGCCAGGCCGATGGCCCGGGTGGCGATGCCGCGGCGCCGTTCACGGGGGGCCACCCAGTAGCCGATGTCCGCGCTCTGGAGGATGTCCCGCCGGATCCGATCCAGCGAGAGGTGGCCGGCGATGGCCCCGGAGACGGTGATGACGAATCCCTCCGCCGCCTGGTCAGCCTGGCATCGCCGCACCCGCTCCGCCTGCCCGGCGGCGGTCAGGAACTCGGGGCCGCACCAGGGCTCCTCGACCGCCAGTTCGGTCGCCGCAGCCGCGTACATCGTCGCCAGCTCCTCGGCGTCGGCCACTTCCCAGAGCCGGAGACCGACATCGCCGGGGGCGTGGATCCTCGAGGCAGGCACGCTCCCACCCTAGCACCCGAGATTTGCATCGAAGCCACGGTGCCCAACCCGGTGCTGGAGAGGCGACACTTCCCGGCCGTGAGCTCCGTATACGGGTATGCCCCAGTCCCTGGAGGTCTGTGAGCCGGTGGTGCGTCGCCTCCCCGCCCACGAGGCTCGCGTCACGGAGGCCGTCGCCTTCGAGGAAGAGCTGGCGCCGCTGCTCGTCCCGGCCCACCGCCTGGCCATCGGCATGCTCCTCGACCGCGGGCTGGCCGAGGACGCGGTACAGGAGGCGGCGCTCCGGGCGTGGGATCGGCGGCGCAACCGCCGGCCCGAGACGCAGCTGGGTCCCTGGTTCCTCGGCATCGTCGTCAACCGCTGCCGCGAGAGCCGGCGCAGTCGCTGGTCCCGGGTGCTCCGCCTGGCGGAGCCTCGCGGTGACGGCGCCTCCGTCCCCGAGGAGGACGCGGCTTCCCGAATGGACGTGCGCCGGGCGCTCCGCGCGCTTCCCGAGAAGGCCCGGCTGGCCGTCGTGCTCCGCTACTACCTCGATCTTCCCTCCTCCGAGATCGCCGCCCTGCTCGGCTGCTCGGAGAACGCCGCCAAGGTGCGGGTCTCCCGCGCCGTCGCCGCCCTGCGGGCGGCCATGAATGCCTCGGAGGTGCCGCGATGAGCGTGGATCACGATGACGAGCTGAGGGGGGCACTCCGAGAGGATCTGGACCGCCTCGCGCCCACGGCCGGCTTCGAGCTCCGAGTCCGCTCGCGCCTGCGGGAGCACGCCGACCGGCGCCACGCCCGGGGACCAAGAGTGGCGCTGAGCGTGGTGGTCTCGCTGGCGCTGGTGGTTGCGCTCGTGGGCGGCTTCCTCGCCACCCGCGGCTCCGGCACGCGCTCCATCACCGATGACACTCGGGTTCTCCAGGACCTCACCTCGGGGGCGGCAGCGTCACCCGTCGCCGATGCATCATCCAACTACGTCTGGCTCACCGCCCAGGGGGCGGGCCACCTCTGCACCGCCACACCTTGGCCAGGCGCCTCGCCCGAGGGCAACAAGCCTGGGGGGCCCAGCGCTCCCCCGGCGTGGGACAGCCCCGCCCCGAGCCCCTGCACCGGCTCCCCCGAGTGCATCACGACTTGGTCCCTCCCCGAGCCCTCCGGGGATACGGTCTGCCAGGAGCCGGTGACCGAGGTGGACGTGCTGGATTGGACCGGAGCTCTCCGCTACCACTTCGAGCTTCCCTCATCGGTCTCTGACCTGCCCTTAGTGATCGCTGCGATCAGCCCCGACGGGACCCGTGCGCTCTTGAGCGACGGGACCGTCCTCAACCAGACGGGGGCAACCGTGGGAGACCTGCCCCGCGTAGGCTCGCTGCTCAGCGGCGGCTCAGCCCTCGTCTTCGTGGGCGTGCAGTGGCTGAGCGACGACGAGGGGGTTTGCATCGCCGGGCCGTCCAAGGTTCTGAACGGAGACGGATCGACGGCCGGCGACGGTGCAGGTTCGGGCACAACCCTTGAGGTGGTGCAGCTGGATGGCACGACTCGACTCGCGGCGACCATCGCGACCGGGGAGATCAGCCAGGATCCCATCTCCGTCGACGCCTGCGACACCACAACCGACACCGCAACGATCACGGTCTCCGGAGGAATGCCCAGCTTCACCGCAGTGACCCCAACGGCAAAGTCGACATCGGCATCTGCCAGCGCGGTTGTCAGCGAGCCTGACGTTCCCAACACGGTGAGCGTATGGTCGCTGAAACTCTCCACCGGCGCAGTCACCTACCACCAAGCTCCACCCGCCCGGCCAGATGGGAACCTGGCCGGATCGATCGGGTCCGCCAACGGCAGCCTGGCCGTCGAGGACACCTGGAACAGCGAGGTGGATGGGTGTGGCGCCATCGACGTTGTAAGCGTTCCTCTGCGCGGGCTGGTTCCCGTCGCCAGTCCCCCCCTCACCTGCGCAGAGGTTCTCGCACTGAGCGCCGATGGCAACCGCTTCGTGGTCTCGTATTTCAAGCCCAGGAGCGCCTCAGATACCCTCGACCTCGTTGACGCCTCGGACGGCACAGTGGTGCGGAGCCTTCAGCTTCCTGCCAACGTCGGAGTGCAGGCAGTCGCGGCTCCGTCCGGAGCCGACTTTCTGTTCTTCGTTGATGGCCACGCAGTCCTGGTCGACGGGAGCGGCGGCGCCAGCGAGCTCCAACCCGCGCGTACTGGCGGCAGCAACTTCGATCTCCCCCTCTGCTACACAGTCGGCTTCACGTTGGGCTGAAAGTCGGGTCACCCGAGCCGCTGCGGCACCCGGGCTCCTCAGCGCCTGACCAGCCTCCCGGCGGTGATCACCTGGGCCACCGGGTTGGCCCCCAGGTGGTAGCCCACGTCGAGCCAGCGGGAGGTCTCCAGCACCAGGGCGTCGCAGCGCAGGCCGGGGAGGAGCCGGCCGCGGTCGGGGAGCCCCAGGGCGGCCGCACCCCCGGCGGTCGCCGCCAGCAACGCCTCCGCAGGGGTGAGGCCGGCGGTGGCCACGCCCAGGGACACCATGAGCGGCATCGACTCGCACCAGCAGGTGCCCGGGTTGCAGTCGGTGGCCAGGGCGACCGTGACCCCGGCCTCCAGCAGCCGGCGCCCGGGCGGCGGGGGCCCGCCCAGCACCATCGAGGCCCCGGGGAGGAGCACCCCGGTCACGCCGGCCGCGACGAGGCCGCGGAGGTCGCCGTCGGTGGCGTGGTCCAGGTGATCGGCCGAGACCGCCCCCACACGCGCCGCCAGGGCCGACCCGCCGCTGTGAGTGCGCTGCTCGGCGTGGACCTTGGCCCTCAGCCCGTGCGCCCGCGCCGCCACCAGCAGCCGCTCGCATTCGTCGACATCCCAGGCGCCGATCTCGCAGAAGCAGTCCACGAAGCCGGCCAGTGACGCGGCCGCGTCGAGACCCTCCTCCAGCACCCCCTCCAGGTAGGCGGAGCGATCGCCGTCGGTAAGCCCGTGGAGGGGGAGGTAGGTGGTCACCACGTCGGGCACGTCCGGCCCCGTTCCCAGCCCGCGCGCGGCCCGAAGCTGGCGCAGCTCCGCCGCCAGGCTCTGGCCATATCCGCTCTTGATCTCGACGGTCGTGGTGCCCAGCCGCAGCATCCGGCGGGCGCGCTCCCGGGTCGCGGTGATCAGCTCCTCCGGGGTGCCGGCGGCGGTGGCGGCCACGGTGCTCCGGATGCCGCCCCCCTTTGCCGCGATCTCCTCGTACGAGGCCCCTGCCGCGCGCAGCGCGTACTCCTCCGACCGCTCCCCCAGCCAGACCAGGTGGGTGTGGGCGTCGACGAAGCCCGGGATGACCGCCGCACCATGGGCGTCGACCTCGATCGTCTCCGCCCCCGTGGCGATGCCGAGGCCCGACGCGGGCCCGGCGTAGGTGATGCGGTCCCCGCTCGCCGCCAGCACCGCGTCCTCGACGACCCCGGGGGCGCGCATGCGCGGGTCCCCGGTGACGAGCTGGCCGATGTTGACCACGAGCAGGGTCGCCGCCTCTCCGGGCGGGCGATCACCGGTCACACCAGTGCGCCCGCCGCCGATCTCACCACCTCGCGCCAGTCGCCGCCGCGCAGCCACTCCGCCGCCGCCTCCAGGTCGGGCGCCAGGGGCCGGTCGGCGTCCAGGTGGGCGACCCGCCCCCGCAGCGACGCGAGCAGGGCGCCGGTGGCGGGCCCGGGGTGGAGGGGAGCCCGCAGCTCGAGCGCCTGGGCTGCGCAGACCATCTCCACCGCCAGCACCTGGCGGAGCAGCTCGAGGCTGCGCCGGCTGCGCAGCGCGCCGGCGAAGCCCATCGAGACGTGGTCCTCCTGGCCGCCACTCGTGTCGAGGCTCTGAACCGCGTAGGGGGTGGCGGTCTGGCGGAGCTGGGTCACGCAGCTCGCGGCGGTGTACTGGGCCATCATCAAGCCGCTGTTCGTCCCCGGCTCCGGGCTCAGGAAGGCGGGGAGACCGCGTGACCTCGAGGGGTCGAGGAGCCGGTTCGTCCGCCTCTCGCTGATCGCGGCCGTGTCCGCGGCCAGGGAGGCCACCAGGTCGGCGGCGTAGGCGAGCGCCTGCCCGTGAAAGTTCCCGGTCGAGAAGAGCGCCCCGCGGTCGGCGAGCACCACCGGGTTGTCGACCACGCTCGCCATCTCCCGCTCCACCGTCTGGCGGCAGAACCCCAGGACGTCGCGGGCGGCTCCGTGGACCTGGGGGGCGCAGCGCAGGGAGTAGGCATCCTGGACGGCGTGGTGCGAGCTGCGGTGGGAGGCGACGATGGGGGAGCCCTCGAGGAGGGCCCGGAGGTTGGCGGCGCTCGACTGCTGTCCTGGCGCCGGACGCAGCGCGACCACGTCGGGGTCGAAGACCCGTGGGGTGCCCAGGAGGGCTTCGACCGTCATGCCGCAGGCGCAGTCCAGGGCCAGCAGCAGGGCCTCCGCGTCGTGGACGGCGAGGGCCAGGATGGCGGTCATCCCCTCGGTGCCATTGATCAGCGCCAGCCCCTCCTTGGGGCCGAGGGCGATCGGCTCGATCCCAGCCTCGGCCAGAGCCTCGATCGCCTCACGGCGCCCCCCCCGGCCGTCGTCGACCCAGCCCTCCCCGACCAGGACGGAGGCGGCGTGAGCCAGCGGCGCGAGATCCCCGGACGCCCCGACCGAGCCGTGCTCGGGGACCCACGGAGTGACCCCGGAGTTGAGCAGGGCGCAGATCGCCTCGGGAAGGCTCTCCCTCACCCCCGAGTGGCCCGCAGTCAGGCTGCGCGCCCGGAGCAGGAGCATGCCCCGCACCACCTCGGCGGGGAGCGGCGCTCCGACCCCGGCCGAGTGGCTCCGGAGGATCGCGCGCTGGAGCTCGATCCGCTGATCGGCCGGGATGACCCGGTCGGCGAGCGCCCCGAAACCGGTGTTGACCCCGTAGACGGGGCCTCCGGCGGCGTCCAGCCGCTCCACCAGGGCCCGGGACGCCGCCATCCGCCGGCGTGCGGCGTCGCCGACCTCGACCGCCTCCCGGTCGCGGGCGACGCCGACCAGGTCGCGGAGGCTGAGCGGAGAACCGTCGAGAGAGAGCACGCCGGGCCCAGCGTAGCCGTTCCGTGCGCGGCCGTTCCGGGGAGACGGGGGTATGCTGGCTCAGATGGACTCTCACGTCTCCCGTCGCTCCCTCGCCGTCCTCGCGGCCGGGGCCACCGCACTGCTCGCGGCCGCCTGCGGTCCGGGAGCGGTCCTCACCGCCGAGACCCCGGACCAGGCCGTCTCCGCGGCGCTCCGGGCGGTGCAGTCCACTCCGCTGCAGGCGAGCTTCACCGGCCAGCTCTCCCTGAGCACGGCGAGCCTCAGCGGTCTCCCGGCGTCGATCCAGAGCGCCCTCGGCCAGGTCGGGAGCGGAGGCTCCGCGACCGGGCAGCTGAAGCAGGAGAGCGGCGCGCGCCGCCAGCTCACGGCGAGCGCCGGCGGCAGCAGCCTGAGCCTGGTCGAGTACGACGGTCACGGCTACGTCAGCCGGGATGGCGGCGGATACGCGGAGCTCTCCGGCACGCTTCCCACCGGCGACGCCATCAGCTCCACCGAGCTGACCACCGCGGTCGCGGCACTGAGCTTCCAGGACCAGGGCCCCGCCACCATCGGCGGTGTGAGCACCGAGCGCTACTCCGCCTCGATCACCCTCCCCTCGCTCGAGAAGCTGGCCCAGGCCCTGGGCGGCAGCGCCACCGGGAGCACCCAGCTCGCCCCGGTGCTCGCCATGCTGGCTCCCTATGTGGCCGGCAGCGGATCGGTGGACCTCTGGCTCAGCACGGGGGACGGCAGCCTGGTGCGCGGGGCGCTCTCCGGCTCGCTCTCCGTGGACGTCGGTGCGGCGGCCTCCGCGCTCGCCGGTCTGCTGTCGCCCTCGTCCGGGTCGGCGTCGCTGCCGGCGGGGACGCTCGGGGTGAGCCTCAGCCTGGGATTCGACGTCTCGGACTACGGACGCCCGGTGACCGTCACCAAGCCGGTCGCCACCTCCACGCTCCCCGCGGGCGGGGGATGGTCGGGGATGATGGGGATGGGATCCGGCGCCTCCATCTGACCTGGTCTGACCGCCGCGGCGCGAGCCCCTACTCGGACGAGTCCTTCCAGCCCAGGTGCTTCCAGCGCGAGATGCCGCGCAGGCCGAGCCGGGAGACGTGCAGCTGCTGGAACTCGCCGTAGGCGCCCGCGGCGGCCGTGTCCACGGAGAGGTAGACCGCCCTGTCGGTGATGCGGGCGATGTCCGAAGCCGGGGCCAGGCAGGGATGCCCGTGGGCGTGGTGGGCAAAGACGATGCCGTGGAAGATGTCCTCGTTGGCTAGTGCCGCCACCTCGAGGACGCGACCCACCTCCGCGCCGTCACTGGCCATGACCGGAGCGTGCGCGGGGACGTCGAGCCAGGAAACCTGCTGCTCGCCGGTCGTGTCTGAGTGCTCGCTGTAGAGGTCGTCCATGGCTCTCCACTATGGCAGGCTGGGCGGGCTGCCGGCGATCTCCGATGGCGGGGTGGGGGAGACGATGAGACGCACCGGCCGGTCGTAGAAGAAGTAGTTCCAGGCCCATCCGATCAGCACCAGCAGCCGGTTGCGGAAGCTGACCAGCGACATCAGGTGGACAAAGAGCCAGGCCATCCAGCCGATGAAGCCCGAGAGGCGCAGCGGGCCGATCTGGGCGACCGCGGCGTTGCGCCCGACGGTGGCCATGCTGCCCCGATCCCGGTAGTGGAAGGGTGGCGGGTCGGCCTCCCCCCGGGTGCGAGCCGCGATGACGCGAGCCACCTGGTCCCCCTGCTGGATGGCCACCGGGGCCACCATGGGCAGGGGCCGTCCGCCGGGCCCCGCGCAGGCCGCGACATCACCGATGGCGAAGACCGCCGGGTGGCCGAGCACCTCCAGGGAGCCGGGGCTGACCCGGATCCGGTCCTGGGCGGCACGCTCGACCCCCGCCATCCCCTCCGGCGCCTCCGCGGCGACCCCGGCCGTCCAGATCATCGTCGCGGCAGCCAGCCGCTCACCCGAGGCGAAGACCACCTCGCCCTCCCGGACCTCGGAGACCATGTGCTCGAAGAGGATGCGCACCCGCTTGCCCCGGAGCGCGGCCTCGGCTCTCCGTCCCAGACCCGCCGCGAAGGCGCTGAGCACGGTTCCGACCGCCTCGACCAGGACGATGTCGACGCCCTTCACGTCGATGCTCGGGAAGTCGCGCTTCAGCACGTGATGAACCAGCTCGGAGAGGGCTCCCGCGTATTCGACACCCGTCGGTCCGGCACCGACGATCACGAAGGTCAGCAGCGCCCGCCGCTCGTCCGGCACCGCGGTCCGTGAAGCCTGCTCGAAGACGTCGAGGACACGGGCGCGCAGCGCCAGCGCCTCGCCCAGGTCCTTGAGCCCGTACGCGCGCCCGGCCAGTGCCCGGTTGCCGAAGTAGCTGGTGGCGCTACCGGTGGCGAGCACCAGGTGCTCGTAGCCGAGATCTCCGGTGCTGGTGTGGACGATCCTCTGCTGGAAGTCGACGCCCGTTACCGTGGCGAGCCGGAAGTCGCAGTTGGGGACGCCGCGAAGGATGGACCGCACCGGGTGTGCGATGTCGGAGGGATCGAGGAGCGCCGACGCCACCTGGTAGAGCAGGGGCTGGAAGAGGTGGTAGTTGTGGCGATCGATCAGGGTGACGTCGACGTGGGCTCGGCGAAGCCCCCTGACCGTCGCCAGCCCGCCGAAACCGGCGCCCACCACCACCACGTGGGGCCGCCCCTCTCCTCCGCTGAGGCTCACCCTCCCACTATCGCAGCCCGGCTCGGGCCGCCGCCCGCCGGCCGCCCCAGCCGCCGGCGGCGCGGGACGCCTGCGTGGCGCGGTCCCGGCTCAGTAGCATTCCCCGCCGTGCACTGGTCAGCCCGCGTCACCGCCGCCGCCTCACGCATCTGGGCCAAGGCGGTGGCCCGGACCCCGCCGTCCCGCTTCGACGTCCAGCTCCTCGGCATGTTCTTCGTCATGTTCGCCTGGGTGTATCTCCCCGACATCCATGGCCATATTCCGGGCACTGGCATCCGCTTCCCCATAGGCTGGTCGGTGGCCCTCGGCTATCCCGTCCTCATCGGACTCACCGCCATCCTGCTCCGGCAATCCGGCCCGGCAGGCTCCTGGCTGATGCGGCACCGCGATCTCGTGCGCTTTGCCCCCCTCTTCGCCGTGGGCCTGAGCGCGGCATGGCTGATCCAGATTCCATCGTTCGCCGCGTCGGGTGGCCAGGTGACCAACGACACCATTCCGTCCCTCGTCTGCGCGGCGCAGGACGTCCTGCACGGGCACGATCCCTACCAGACCAACGAGGCCACCTGCATGGCCCGCCTGGATGTCCCGCCCACGATCTCGACCCCCCTGCAGCGGGGCGTCTTCGCCTCTCTCACGGACTATCCCTCTCCCGCCCAGCTCAAGAGCGAGCTGGCGAGGGTCGATGCGACTCACTCTCAGGTGACAACCTTCCCCTACTTCGGCTATCAACCGCTGGCCGTCATCCTCACGCTTCCCGTCGCCTTCGGGGGAGGCAGCGCCTGGGTTCTCTGGGCCGTGGCCCTCGGCGTCGTCTGGCTCGTGGCCATCGTCTGGGCCGCACCGAGCCGGCGCAGCGCCATCCTCACCCTCGTGCTCATGCAGATCGGCGGCGGCACCATCTTCGCCGCGATCAGCCAGGGTAACGCCGAATTCGCCGCGGTCGGGCTCTCCGCTCTGGGGCTGGCCTTCTTCGACCGCCCCCGATGGTCAAGCGTCCTGCTGGCCGCCGCCGTCGCGGTCAACCTCCTCATGGCCGCTCCCCTGGTCGGCGCATGGCTGCTCGCAACTCGCATCGGCCACCTGCGCGAACGGCTCGCCTGGAGCTTCGCCGTCCTCGCCATCTGCTTCGGACCCTGGCTCATCCTCTATCGCGATGCCCTCTCGAACATGATCGCCCTCGTCACCCAACCCGCTTTCAACCTGGGCAGTGGACTCGTCGACCTCTTCGGCGCGGGGCGCATACCCACCACCTGGCGCCCCATCCTCTTCATCGCATTCGCGATCTGCGTCATCGCGGGGGCATGGGCCACCTGGCGCTACCGCAACTGGGCGTTCAGTGCTCCGCCGCTGCTCCTCGCCGCCTTCTGGATCAGCTGGCGCAGCGACGTGAACTACCTCGCCCCTCCCCTGCTGCTCGCGGTGGGGATGATGATCGGCATGGAGCGTCTTCGCAATGCGCAGCCGCAGCTGACCCCGCTCCCGGTGCCATCAGCGGAGGCGTCGTCAGCCGGCGGGCCATGAGCACCGGCCGGCTGACCCTATGCGGGCTGGCGGTCGGCACCATGGGCCTCGGGGTGATGTGGAGCTTCGGAAAGCTCTCCGCTGTCGGCCTGCTGCTGGTGCTGGTCTCCTCAGGGCTGGCGCTGCTGGTGCTGCGCGGGGGCCGCTGGCGCCAGAGTCGCGGCTGGTGGCTGGTGATCACCATCGGTTGCGGTCTCACCAACCTGCTCTACATCCGGCAGTTCCATCGCCAGCCGGACCTCCAGGTGCTGGCCACCATCCTGCTCACCGCCCTCACGGCGGCGGCGGCGTGGCTGCCCCGGGGGCGGCTGAGCCGGGTGCTGCTCGGGCTGGCCGGCGCCTCCCTGGTCGGACTGACCGCCGCCGGGATGTTCTGGGGGTCCGCCGACATCGACGTCTTCACGGCCCTCCAGGGCGCCGCCGAGGCCGTCATCCACGGCCGCAACCCGTACGGCCCGGTGTTCCGCTACTTCGTGGAGGTCAGGCCCAACCTCTTGCAGACGGTCGCGCCCAACCTCGTCTGGGGGCACTTCCCGTACGGGCCGATCGTGCCCATCCTCGCCGTTCCGGGCCGTCTGCTCGGAGACGTGCGGGTGATGTCGATGCTCTGCGTGCTGGTCACCGTTGCCGGTCTCTGGCGTCTTGCCGCGCAGGGGGACTCCGCCTCCGATGCGCACCGGGTGGTGGCCTTGGCGCTCGCGTCCCCGCTCTGGGTCGGGATGGTCCACGAGGGCTGGGTGGACGTCTACATGATGGCCGGCATCGTCTGGTGGCTGGGGCTGCGGCGCGACCACCCCGGCTGGGCGACGTTGGCGCTCGCCGCCGGGGTGATGGTGAAGTTCACCTCACTGCTGCTGCTGCTGCCGGCCTTCCTGTGGTCGAGGCGGGGCCGTCGCGAGATCGTGCTGGCGGTGCTCTGCTCGCTGTTGGTGATGGTTCCCTTCGCCCTCATCACCGGGGTCGGGACCTTCGTCTACAGCCTCGTCGGCTACCAGCTCAACCTGCCCTTCCGCACCGACTCGCTGAGCCTCGCCGCCCTCCTCTACCACCTGACCCGCATCGAGCTGCCGACGGTGCTCCCCTTCCTCCCCCTCGCGGTGGGAGCGGCCTGGATCGCCTGGCGCGGCCGCCCGCGCTCCGAGGGTGATCTGGCCCTGCAGGCCGCGCTGCTCAACGTCGCCGCCTTCATCCTCGCCAAGCAGGCGTTCTTCAACTACTACTTCGTGACGGAGGTGCTCCTGCTCGCCGCCATGGCCGGTGCCGGTCGGGCGCTGCCGGAGGACGACCTCGGTCTCCCGGACGTCGCCGGACTGCTGCGGCGCTTCGGCATCCGGATGCCCCCGCGCCGGACCCCGGCAGCCGTCGACACCGCCGCCAGGCTGACCCCACCGCCGACGAGGAAAGCCAGCTGGGTGCCGCCGACCGAGCTCAACCAGCCGGCGAGGAGGCCGCCGATCGGGGCCGGCACCCCGGTGAAGATGTAGCCGTAGAAGGCCATCGCCCGGCCGCGGAGCCGGTCGGGAGCGGCCAGCTGCACCGTGGCGTTGCTCATCGACGTGTAGGTGGTGAAGGCGACGCCGGTGACCACCAGCATCGCACCGCAGGCGAAGACCCAGTGGAGCGGTGCCAGGACCATCAGGAGCGCGGAGAAGGAGGCGCCTCCCCCGAGCAGGATGGGCCAGCTCGGCCTGCCCACCGCGGCGGTGAAGAGGGCTCCGATCAGTGCACCGACGCCGAAGCAGGCGGACATGATCCCGAACACGACCGGTCCCGACCGGAGGGTAACGGTCGCGAGCACCGGGAGCAGGACGCTGAAGTTGATGCCGAAGGTGGAGACCACCAGCATCAGCCCGCAGGTCAGCCAGGCGGCGCGGGTGTGCACCACCCACACCATCCCCTCGCCGAGGCTGTGCAGCACCCGGTGCTCCTCGTCGCGCTCGCCACGGTAGAGCTCGGAGGTGCGCATCAGGAGCAGGCTGGCGATGACCGCGAGGAAGCTGGCCGCGTTGACGGCGAAGCAGATGGTCACGCCCAGGGTGGCGATCAGGACCCCTGCCACCGCCGGCCCCGCCGCCCGGGCCAGGTTGAACAGCGAGGCGTTCAGCGACACCGCGTTGGGCAGCTCCTTCCGGCCCACCATCTCGAAGACGAACGCCTGTCGAGCCGGCATGTCGACGACCTGCACCGCACCGCCGATCGCGGCCAGGAGGAACACCTCCCATACCGTCGCCTGCCCGGTCAGGGCCAGAAGGGCGAGGACGGCTGCGGTCACCATCAGGGTGGTCTGGGTGGCGATGGTCGTTGCGCGCTTGTCGAAGCGGTCCACGAGCGGTCCGCCCAGCAGCCCGAAGACGGTGTAGGGCAGGAACTGGAAGGCCGCGAGCGCCCCCAGGGCGAGCGGGGACCCGGTCGGGGAGTGGGTCAGCTCGACGATCATCCAAGCCTGGGCGATGTTCTGCACCCAGGTTCCGGAGACCGAGATCGTCTGCCCGGCGAAGAAGAGCCGGTAGTTGCGGTGGCGCTGGAGGCTGCGGAAGGTGCGAGCTGAGGCGCTGGTGACGCTCATCGAGGGACGCTGCCCTCCACGAGCGCGGTGAGCGGGTCGACGGCGGCCTCCAGCGCGGCCATCTGGTCGGGGGTCAGCCGCTGCAGCTGCTCGGCGAGCCAGGCGGTGCGGCTGCTGCGCGCGGCCCGCAGGAGCCGAGCCCCCTCGGGGGTGACGGCGATGTCCACCCGCCGGCGATCACCCGCGATGCCTCGGGCCCGGACCACCAGACCGGCGGTCTCCAGCTTGTCCACGGCGTTCGACATCGAAGGGGCGGAGATGCCCTCCCGGCTGGCCAGCTCGTTGATCCCCACGCCCGGCTTCCGGCTGATCAGGGAGAGGATCTCCACCTGTCCCCCGGTCAGGACGGTGCCCTCGACCAGGCGGCGGAGGTGGCGGGCGAGATGGAGGAGGAGGGGGCGCAGCTGGTTGGCGAGCGCCAGGTCCGCGGCGGTCGTCGCCTTGGCGGGCTGAGGTGTGAGCAGCGCGGTCATCCTCGATAATTATATAGGCTAACTATTTGCTTGGCAAGCCGGCGTTGTTGCACACTTGACGCCCGGCTGCCCGCCGGGCCTCAGGTCCGTCCCACCGGCGGCGTCGCGACGCGGCGGGGCGCGGGAGACGGCGGCCGAGCAAGGAGAGACGCGTTGGTCGGGACCACCCCGGGGGCGCCGGACGGCGACGGGACGTCGGGGGATGCTCCGCTGCGGCGTCCGGCGGCCAACCTGTTCACGGGGATGCCGCCGCTCCTCATGCTGGGGCTCGGTGTCGTGATGGGCGCCGCCATCAGCTTTGCCCTCGGTGTCGTCTTCTGGTCGGTGTTCGCGTAGGCGATGGCACCTCTGCGCCAGACCGTCCACCGGCTCGCGCCGATCCTCTGCCTCGCCGCGGGGTTGCTCCTGGGGTCGGGCATCGGCCTCCCGACCGCCCACTGGGTGGCGGGCATCCTCACCCCCGCGCCCGGCGCCGCGGTGCCCTCGAGCCCCGCGGCGCAGGCGTCGCCGGCCGCGCGGCCCCAACCCTCGAGCGCGGCCTCGCCGGCTCCGGCCACTCCGGTCCCCACGGCCACCGCCTCCCCGACGGCCTGCGCGCCGCTGGCGATTGGCCAGCAGCCACTGGCGCCCCTTCACTCGCCCCCCTCCGGCTACACCGCGCTCGCGGCCCTCGACTGGATCGGATGTGGCGCCGCGCACCTGCCCTCGGCCGGCGCCGTCACGCTTGGCGGCCCGTGGCTGGTGGCGCTCTCGTACACCTGTCCGACCGGGACTGCGGCCGCCAGCACCGGGGCGCCGCTGACCGTCAGCGAGGCCGGCGCGCTGACGGGGTCAGGCCCGCAGGTGATCGCCGAGGGTCGGACCGACAGCGCCGACCTCACCGGCGGCGGGCCGGCCGGGTCCGCCATCGGTCCCGGCAGTTACCACCTGAGCGTGGAGGGACCCTCGACCTGCCTCTGGCACCTGGCGGTATACCGGAGCTGACGGACCGAGGGCAGGGTCCGGGAGGGTTGGCCGACACTCGCATCTCGCGCCTTCGCCAACTCGTTGCTATGCTCTGTGGTGAGCAGCGGACGCCGCGTCACGAGCGCGGATCACAAGCCCCCCGCGGCCAGCAAGAGCCCATGAGCGCCAACCCGCAGTCCTCACCGGACCAAGCACCCGTCATGCGCCGCCAGTGGACGCTGCTGTCCAACCACGGCCACGTCCTCGTCTGCCTCGCTCGCGATCCCCACATGCGGATGCGTGACATCGCGCAGAGCGTTGGCATCACCGAGCGCGCCTGCTACCGGATCGTTGGCGACCTCGAGGAGGGGGGATTGGTCCGTCGCAACCGGGTGGGGCGCAACAACCACTATGAGATCGATCTGGCGGCGAGCATGCGCCACCCGGCGTGGCGCGGGGTGCGCGCCGTCGACCTCCTGACCAACACCTGAGCAGGCGGGCCGCGCCCGGATCAGCCGGTGCCGACCCGGTAGAAGCCCTCCGCCGACGCGCCCTCGCCGAGACCGGCACCCTCGGCCCCGCTGCGGAGCCAGGTTCGCACCCGCTCCTCCAGCGGCTCCCACTCCTGGTACTGGGATCGGTGGCAGCGCAGCGCCTCCAGCTTGCGGTCGGCGGTGGCGGTGACGTCCGTCCACACGTTGACCCTTTCAGGGCTGCCCATGATCCAGAGCTCTCGGACGGTGTGCGGCTCCAGCCCCTCGTGCTCGAGCAGCTCCAGGTGGGCGAAGGGATTGCGGGAGTCGGGGTAGACAGCGCAGATGGCCGCCTCGGCCGCGGCCAGGTGGTCGGGGTGCGAGGCGAAGAGCCGGGTCCAGTTGCGCTCCGGGGACTGGGCCACCACGCGGTCGGGGCGCTTCTGGCGGATGACCCGGCTGATGTCGCGCCGCAGCTCGTGGGTCACGGTCAGCTCACCGTCCTGATACCCGAGGAAGGTGACGTCGGTGACGCCGACCACCTTGGCCGCCGCCGTCTGCTCGGCCCGCCGGATCTGGCCCATGCGCTGGCGCCCGATGGAGCGGTCCGAACCGCCCGCCTGGCCGTCGGTCACGATGCAGTAGCTCACCTCGACACCCGCATCGGTCCAGCGGGCGGTGGTGGCGGCGCAGCCGAAGTCGCAGTCATCGGGATGGGCCACCACGATCAGGACCCGCTCGATGCCCTCGGTGTCAGGCAGGCTCTCCAGCATGACTGGGATGGTACGGGGACCGCGGCTGCGGGCGCGGTCAGCCTAGGTCTGACCGCCTGCGACGGCAGGAAACGTCTCGGGAACGGTCCGCTGAATTCCCTCAGACGGTGGCTTCCACCGCGGGGCGCAGCCTGTAGCGTGTGCGTCGAGCGCAGACAACGCTCCAGACCAGTCATGACCATGCTAGATCTCTCGCAGGTGGCCGGCCTCAGGCTGGTCGATCCCGGCCGGGTCCACCCCGCCGGACTTCCGCAGGCCCCACCGGCACCGGAGCGGCTGCCCGCACGGGCTCTGTCCGAGCTTCCGGAGAGGGTTGGGTCCGCTCCCATCTCCGCCTTCGAGGCGGGCGCCCTTCCCGCCGCGGCCGCGCCGCCCACCCCGGTCGCGCTGCTCGTGCCGGCCCCCATCCCCACCGCCCCGCCCGTCCAGCCCGCTCCTGCCACCGGAGCCGGGCCGGAGCGGGCGCAGGTCGCACCGGCGGTGTTGATCGTGGACGACAACGTGCGCCTGGCCAGCACCGTCGCCGCCTACATGGAGATGCAGGGATTCCGGGCCCACCCCGCCCACAGCGCGGAGGAGGCGCTGTTCGCGGCCCAGCAGGTCCCCTTCGACGTCGTGCTCCTCGACATCAACATGCCGGGCATGGACGGCCTCGAGGTCTGCCATCGCCTGCTCGCCACCGCACCGGGGATGCGGGTGCTGATGGTGACCGGCCGCGACTCCGAGGAGGACCCCCTCCGTGCCGCCGCCGTGGGCGCGCGCGGGCTGCTCACCAAGCCGATCTCGCTCGCCACCCTCCGGGACGAGATCCTCCGGGCCCTGGCCAGCTGAGCCGTCCCGCCGACCCGCAGTGGGGGCGAGGACTAGAGTCCGCGGGTGCGCGAGGTCGAGCGGCACTCCGAGGGAGGTGGCGGCACCCGTCTCTTCTGGCGGCTCTGGACATCCGATGACGGGGTGGCCGCGGCCCGAGTCGTCATCTCACACGGCTACGCCGAGCACGGGGGACGGTATCGCCACGTTGCCGAGCGCCTGACCGGGGCCGGGCTGGCTGTGGTCGTCCCCGACCACCGCGGCCACGGGCGTTCCGATGGGCGGCCGGTGAGCGTTGCCCGGTTCGACACCTACGTCGGCGACCTCCACCAGGTCGTCCGGGACTCCGCCGCCGAGTGGGGAGAAGCTTCCACCATCCTCCTCGGCCACAGCATGGGAGGGCTGATCGCCGCGGTCTACGCCCTCCACCACCCCGCGGAGCTGCGCGGTCTGGTGCTCTCCGCCCCCGCCGTGGTCTCCACGGGGATCTCGGCACCGGCCATCGCGATCGGCCGGCTGCTGGCCCGGGTTGCCCCGGAGCTGGGCGTCCTCAAGCTGCCCCTGAACAGGATCTCCCGCGACCCGGCGGTGGTGGCCGCCTACATGGCCGACCCCCTGGTCCACCCGCAACGCATGCGGGCTCGTCTCGGAGCCGAGATGCTGCGCGCCATCGGTGAGGTGGCCGCGGGGCTGCCCCAGCTGACGATGCCCGTGCTGGTGATGCAGGGGAGCGACGACGCCCTGGTCGATCCCGCCGCCGCCGCCTACGTGCATGAACGGGTGGGAAGCCGGGACCGGTCCATCCGCATCTACCCCGGTCTCTATCACGAGATCTTCAACGAGCCCGAGCGAGACCAGGTGCTCGACGACCTGGTCGGATGGGTGCTGGCGAGGACCGCCATCCCCGGGTGAGGCGGCGGGCGGCGATCCGGCCCCCAGCCGCGGCGGGACCCCGCGGCGGTGCCGGCGCCGCTGCCGGCTTGGCGACCCCGATCGGATTTGAACCGACGATCTCCACCTTGACAGGGTGGCGTGTTAGGCCAGGCTACACCACGGGGCCGCAGAGATCCGGAGTGTACCAGCGGGAACGGAGCGAGGCGGGAAGGGCCACAGGCTCCTCACCCCGAGCGGGGGCCCCAGCCGGTACGGGGAGCGAGCATCGGCGGCACGGAGCGAGGCGGGAAGAGCCCGCCGGCGTGCATCCGCCGGCAGCTGGCGGAGGCGCCGCGATCGGCGGCTATGCTGCATCCGTGATCCGCCTCTTCGACACTGCCAGCCGGACGCTCCAGCCCCTCGACGCGGGCGGCCGGGCGATTCGCCTCTACGTCTGCGGCATCACCCCCTATGACGGGGGACACCTCGGCCACGCCTTCACGTACCACACCTTCGACCTCCTGACCCGGCGGCTTCGCAGCCTCGGGCAGACGGTGCGCAGCGTCCGCAACGTCACCGATGTTGATGACGACATGATGCGGGTGTCGGCGGCCCGCGGCATCGGCTGGCGGGAGCTGGCCGACCAGGTGGTCCGCGACTTCGACCGGGACATGGGCGCCATCGACATCCTGGCGGTGGATGCGGCGCCGTATGCCAGCCATCACGTTCCCGCCATGGTTGACTGGATCTCGCGGATCGCGGATGCCGGCATGGCCTACGCGGTGGACGGCTGGGTGTATTTCGAGGTCGCCAAGCTGCCCGGGTACGGGCATCTCTCCGGGCTCGGCGCGGAGGAGATGCTGCGCCTCTCGCGGGAGCGCGGCGCCGACCCAGACGACCCGCGCAAGCGGGCTCCGCTCGACTTCGTTCTCTGGCAGCCGTCGCGGAGCGGCGAGCCGAGCTGGGCGTCGCCCTGGGGAGCGGGGCGTCCCGGATGGCACATCGAGTGCTCGGTGCTCTCGACCGCCGAGCTGGGCACGCCACTCGACGTCCACGGAGGGGGTGACGACCTCATCTTCCCCCACCACGAGTCCGAGATCGCCCAAGCGGCTGGGGTGGGCATCTCCCCCTACGCGCGGCTCTGGGTCCACGTGGCGATGGTCGGGTATCAGGGCGAGAAGATGAGCAAGTCGCTCGGCAACCTCGTCTTTGTGCGCCAGCTGCTGGAGAGGGTTCCGGCGGCGACGGTCCGGCTGCTCCTCGCCGGCCACCACCACCGCGCCGCCTGGGAGTACACCGAGGCCGATCTGGACCGGGCGGAGGTCCGGCGGCGGCGCTATGCCACCGCTGCTCGCGCAGGTGCCGGCATGGACGGCGCTGAGGCCGGCGATTGGCGGGCCCGCTTCCTGGCGCGCATCGACGACGACCTGGATGCCCCCGGGGCGCTGCGGGTTGCCGACCGGTTGGCCGATCGGCTCGTCGCCGCCGGGACGGCGGGGCCCGAGGACGGCGCGGCGCTGCTCGCCCAGCTGCTGGATCTCGTCGGCGCGGCATCGGCGGTCCAGCCAGCCCGCTGACGGTGGCGTCGGGGCTGGACTCCGCCGGGGCGGCGTCAGCGCTGCTGAAGGGTCTGGTCGACGGCCCGGTTGGCCCGGACGGCGGCCACGATGTGCTTCTGGAGAAAGGCGTAGAAGAGGGCCCGCTGACCCCGGTCCGTCTCCTCCGTGACCTCGATCCCGCGGCGGTGGCGTTCGATCCACGGCGGCACGCCCTCGGCCACGACTCCCGAGCCGACCCGCACCCGGATGGTGGTCTCATCGCCCTCGACGACGAACACGGCGACCACGAGGCGCAGCCCGGTGTGGTCGACGAGCTTCCAGCCGCGCTCATAACGCCGGCCCCCGGAGCGGTCCGCGTGGGTGGAGACCACGGGCTCGCGGACGAAGGTCTCCCCCTGCGTGGCGCTCTGCACCAGCGTCGCGGCCACGAAGGCGTCGAGATCGCGTCCCACCCAGTTGACCAGCGAGGGAGCGCGATTGTCGACATCGGGCATCCCCGAGGGGTGGTCGAAGTAGCCGATGGCGGCGATCGTCCCGGCGTGCCGGCGGCAGTAGACGATCCCGCCCACGGTGGCCCAGTGATTGGGGCACCAGGCGGTGTCGCAGCGCCGGCCCCTGCGGTCGACGTAGTGGCAGAGCACCCCGTTGTGATTGGCGCAGCCCCGCGCGCGGCAGGCGAGGTCTCCCTCCGTGGCTGGGAAACGGGCGATCGACGGCGAGAGGGATGCCGTCATCGGGGCCGGCTCCATCCCGGCCGCAGCCGGCACCTGGCCGGGCGGCGGGCCCGCCCCCTGGGGCGGGAGAGCGGCGGGGGGGCCGCTGGACGGCAGGGGCCGCGTCTCCGAGGGAGCCGCCCGGGCGGGCGGGCCGGTCCCGTGGCCACCGCGACGGAACAGCGGCATCACCGCGTTCCGTGGCGCGATCGCATGTTGCCTATCCTACGCCGGCTCCGCCATCCTGTTGAGAGCGGCGCTGAGGTGGCGCACGTCCTCCATCAGGGAGGAGAACTGGGCGAGGGTGAGGGACTGGGGACCGTCCGAGAGGGCGTCGTCCGGGTTGGGGTGGACCTCCACCAGCAGGCCGTCGGCGCCGGCGGCAAGGGCGGCGAGCGCCATCGGTCGGACCAGGTCCCGATGCCCGGTCGCGTGGGAGGGGTCGACCACGATCGGGAGGTGGGAGAGCGAGCGGATCAGAGGTACCGCGCTCAGGTCGAGGGTGTTCCTCGTCGCCGTCTCGAAGGTGCGGATGCCCCGCTCGCACAGCACCACGTCGGGGTTGCCGTGGCTCACCACGTGCTCGGCGCTCAGCAGCCATTCCTCGATCGTGTTGGAGAGCCCGCGTTTCAGGAGGACCGGCTTGCCGGCGCTGCCGACCGCCTCCAGGAGGGCGAAGTTCTGGGCGTTGCGCGTGCCCACCTGGAGCATGTCGGCGACTGCCGCCACCCGCTCCACGTCGCCGGGGCTCATCACCTCGGTGACGACCGGGAGGCCGGTCTCCGCCCTCGCCTCGGCGAGGTACTCCAGGCCCGCCGCCCCCAGGCCACTGAAGGAATACGGCGAGGTGCGCGGCTTGTAGGCGCCGCCTCGGAGCAACGCGGCGCCCGCCGCCTTGACGGCGCGGGCCGTATCCAGGAGCTGGTCCCGGGACTCCACCGCACACGGGCCGGCGGCCACCGCGAACGGCGCGCCCTCCCCGATGCGCACTCCCCCCACGTCCACCACCGTCGGCTCAGGGTGCCATTCCCGCCCGACCTGCTTGTAGGGCTTGCTCACCGGGACAGCGGCCAGCACCCCCGGAAGGGCCACCACCGCGTCCCGGATCTGTCCGGGGTTGCTCCCCAGGACGCCGATCGCCAGCCGATCCGTGCCGGGCAGCTCGATGGGGCGGTAACCTCGCTCTCGAACGTGGCGGATGACGTTCTCCACCTCGTCGCGGGTAGCTTGGTGGCTCATCAGGATCAGCATGCGGGGATTCTGGCCCATGAGGCTCACAATTCGGGGCAGGAAGCAGATCCCCGCCCCCCCGCCGGCCGGCCCGTACCGGCTCGGCACCGACCTGCGCCGCCCACTCGCGACCCTGCTCGACCAGGAGCCGGTGGCGAATGTCTTCCTGAGGAGCGAGCTGAGGCTGGGAGCGTCCCTCGACGGCTGGTGGGGGCTCGGCGAGAGGGGCCAGCTCCGGGCCGTGATGATGACCGGCTCCCTGGTGGTCCCCTGGATTCCCGATCCCGGCGACATCCCGGCGTTCGCCGGAGTGCTCCGTCAGCACCTCCCCCGGCTGATCATCGGCCCGGCCCCGGCCGTCCGGGCCCTGACCGCATCGATCGCTCCCCGGCTGCGCCCGGTCGAGGTTCGGGATCCCCAACCCGTCATGGTTCTCGACGGCTCGATACCGCGCCGGGGCGTGCCCATCCGACGCGGCCGCCGGGACGATCTCGATCAGCTCACCGTTGCGGCCGCCGCGATGCATCGGGAGGAGATGGGGGTCGACCCGCTGGCGCTCGACCCGGTCGGATGGCGGCACCGGATGGCCAGCCTGATCGATCGAGGCTGGTCCTTCCTGCTCGTCGAGGGTGGCGAGATCGCCTTCAAGGTCGAGCTCTCCGCCTGGACCCCGGAGGTGATCCAGCTCCAGGGTGTCTGGACCAGGCCTGAGCTCCGCCACCGCGGGATCGCCACCGCCGCTCTGACCGCGGTCTGTGCCGAGCTGCTCGCCGAGGTGCCGGTCTGCTCGCTCTACCTGAACTCCTACAACGAGCCGGCCATGAGGCTCTACCGGCGCATCGGCTTCCGCCAGGTCGGGGAGTTCGCAACCGTCATCTTCTAACGGGTGCTGATCAACCCCCGACCGCCCCGAACCGTCAGCGCCTCGTCATGCGGCTGTCTGACACCCCCAGGTAGGATGGCGTCGCCGCCGGGGCGGGAGGCCCCGAACCCCGGCCGCGGGGATGATTCCGGATTCAGGACTGGTAGTCCATGCCACGGCCCGCGGGGGGAGAAGGACGCTACATGGCGGGCCTCGACGGCCTGCGTGCCGTCGCCGTGCTCGCCGTCGTCCTCTATCACCTGAACGTCGGCTGGGCGTCGGGCGGGCTGCTGGGTGTGGGCGTCTTCTTCGTCCTCTCCGGGTACCTCATCACCGACCTGCTGCTGGCCGAGCGCGAGCGGGAGGGTGCGATAGCCCTGGGTCGCTTCTGGCTGCGCCGGGCGCGACGCCTGCTCCCGGCACTCTGGGTGATGCTGGTGGTTGTCACCCTCTGGATCGCCTTCCTCGCCCCCGCGCAGGTGGCGGGCGTTCGCGGCGACCTGGTCGCGGCCCTCCTCTACTTCAGCAACTGGTGGTACGCGTTCCAGCACGTCTCGTATTTCGCGAGCTTCGGGGCGCCCTCGCCACTCGGCCATCTCTGGTCGCTTGCGGTCGAGGAGCAGTTCTACCTGGTCTGGCCGCTGCTCCTGATCCTGGCCACCAGGTGGGTGCGGCGGCGCTGGCTACTGGTCGGCGTCGTGGTCGCGGGCGTGGTCGCCTCCGCCTGGGCGATGGCCACCCTCGTCCAGCCGGGCAGCGATCCCACCCGCGTCTACGAGGGCACGGACACCCGAGCGTTCCAGCTTCTCATCGGCGCCGCTCTGGCCTTCGTCTGGCCGAGCCGCCGGCTCACCGGGCCCATCTCGGCACTCCGGCGCCGCGGACTCGATGCCCTGGGCGCGGTGGGGATGGCCGTCATCGTCGTCATGGTGATGCATACCAACGAGTACGAGACCTTCCTGTACCGCGGAGGCATGGTCATCCTCTCCCTCGCCACGGTGGCGGTGGTCGCCGTGCTCGCCCATCCGTCGACGCTCCTCGGCAGGATTCTCGGTGCACCGCCGCTGCGCTGGATCGGGGTGCGGTCCTACGGCATCTACCTCTGGCATTACCCGATCATCGTGCTCACCTCACCCGTCGTCGGCACCGCCGGCCCGCTCCTGACCCTGGCCCAGGTGGGTGCGACCCTGGCGGTGGCGGCGCTCTCGTGGCGCTTTGTCGAGGAACCGATCCGCCGGCGCGGGTTCCGCGGCGTCTTCGCCGGGCTCACGGCGCCGCGCTGGTCGGTGAGGGGCGTGCCCACCGGCCTCTGGGCCGGCGCGGCGGCCGCCCTGCTCGTGCTGGCCGCCTCCGGGGTGGGACTCTCCGGGATCATGCCGACCGCACCGACGGCGAGCCTGATCGAGCTGCCCCCGAGCCTGGTGGAGTCGCCGAGCTCGGCTCCCGCCCCGGTTCCGGGCGGCCAGGCCCTGCAGTACGACGCGTGCGGGACCGCGGCCGCCGTCGCGCCGGTCGCACCCGTCTCCACCCCGACCGGATCGCCCCCGTCGCCCAGCTCGGCTGCGGTCACCGTCGTCGGGGATTCGATCATGATCGACGTCGCTCCCGAGCTGCATGCCCTGCTGCCCAACGCCTACATCACCGGGCAGGTCTCGCGGCCGATGTCGGCGCTCCCGGGGGTGCTCGCGCAGCTCAACGCCTCCGGTCAGCTGTACTCGCGACTCGTCGTCGAGCTGGGCACCAACGGGCCGAGCTGGGACCCCGCCCAGATCGCCGCGGTGCTCAACTCGCTGCACCTGCAGCAGGTGGTGCTGGTGAACGCCGGCGACGACCCCGCGCACCCGGATTGGCCGGCGATCATCAATCAGCAGCTTCTCCAGATCGCCGCGGCCGTCCCCGGCGCCACCATCGTGGACTGGTACACGGCGAGCGCGGGGCACCCTCAGGACTTCATGTGGGGCGCCCTCTCGGGTGACGGGGTCCACCCCGGGCCCATCGGCTCCGAGGCCATGGCCCTCCTGATCACCGAGGCGGTGGAATCCTGGCCCCCGCCACCGGCCTCGCCCGTTGCGGCGGCCGGCATACCCCTCTCCCACGGACAGCGCTGCCCCGCGTGAGGCCCGGCCGCCCCGGGTTCAGATGAGGTGCGCCTTCCAGGCGATCAGCACGGCGGCGGCGCGGTCGCTGCAGCCGAGCTTGGCGAAGATGTTGCTCACGTGGGTCTTGACCGTGTTCTCGCTGACGAAGAGGCGCTTTCCGATCTGGGCGTTGTTGCAGTGCTCCGCCATCAGCCGCAGCACGTCCAGCTCGCGCGTGGTGAGGCTGTACGCCGGGGGGCTGTGGGACATGAGCGTCGGGTCGAGCAGCGATTCCCCGGCGGCGACGGCGCGGATGGCGTTGGCGAGCTCCTCCAGGCTCGCGTCCTTGAGCAGGTAACCGCGCGCCCCGGCCTGGAGCGACGGAAAGATGTAGTCCTCGTTGCGGTAGGTGGTGAGCACGATCACCTTGGCATCCGGGTCCTCGGCTCGGATCCGCCGGATGGCCTCGATGCCGTCGACGTTGGGCATCTGGACGTCCATCAGGATGATGTCGGGGTGGGTCTCGCGGGCTCGCTCGATCGCCTCCGCGCCGTCCGTCGCCCGCGCCACCACCCGGATGTCGTCCTCGACCTCCAGCATGGTGCAGAGACCGTGAAGGACCACGGGATGGTCGTCGGCGACGAGGACCCTGATCACACCGGCACCGCCGCCTTGGACGTCGCGCCACCCTTCCCCGCGTCCGCGGCCACCGGCAGATCCACCGTGATGGTGGTGCCCCGACCGGTGACGCTCTCCACCCGGAAGGTCCCACCCGCGATCCGGACCCTCTCCGCCATCCCGACGATCCCGAAGGAGCCGAGCGGCAGCGCCGAGGTGTCGAAGCCGTGGCCGTTGTCCTTCACCGTCAGCTCGACGCGGTCACCGAGGTTGCGCAGCCGCACGGTGACACGGGAGGCTCCGCTGTGAGCGGCAATGTTGGCGAGTGCTTGCTGGGTGATGCGGAGGAGTGTGACCTCCGACTGCGGTCGGAGCGCGGGCGGGGGCGCCATGTGCTCGGCCCGTAGCCTCGCCGCGATCCCGGTGCGATGCCGGAACCGCTCCACCTCGTTCTCGGCGGCGGCCACCAGCCCGGTCGAGCTGAGCGGGGCCGGGCGGAGGTCCCAGACCGATCGCCGCGCCTCCGCGAGGGCAGAGCGGGCCAGCTCCTGGGCCGAGGCCAGGGCCGGGAGGGACCGGTCCGGATCCCTGCTCACCAGGGCCTGGGCCGCCTCGAGCTGGATCACGATGCCGGTGAGCTGTTGGGCGAGCGTGTCGTGGATCTCCCGGGCGAGCCGGGCCCGCTCCTCCAGGACGGCCATCTCCCTGCCCTCGTCGGAAAGACGGGCGGTGCTGAGGGCCAGCCCCACCTGGTTGCCGATGGCCATCAGCAGCGCCGTCATCTCGGGCCCCGGTGCGCTGCTGGTGCGCAGGCCGAGTGCTCCCAGCGGACCGGCCCCGGTCGCCATGGGAAGCCCGATCAGGACCCCGTCCCCCTCCGGGCGGATGACCAGCTGGTTGCCGGTGATCGCCGCCACGGCGACCGCCTCGAGCTGGGGACCTCCGTCCTCCCCCTCGGCCCGGCTCGCGGTCAGACCCTCCCGACCGATCCGGAAGCCGCGGCCCGCCGTGGTGGGCAGAACCGCCCGGACGGCTTCGAGCGCGCCGGCCAGGATCGCCTCGGGGTCCAGCGATCGGGTGAGCGACCCGGCCAGCTCGTTGAGGGCGAGCAGCTCCTCGTTGCGGACGCTCAGCTCCGCGGTCCGTCTCGCCACCTTCTGCTCCAGCTCCCGGCTGGCGGCGAGGATCACCTCTCGGGAGGCGTTGATCTCCCGGCGCATCCGCTCCAGGGAGTCGGCGAGATCGCCGACCTCGTCCCTGCCCTGGGGCGGCACGGCCTCGTCCGTATGGCCCTTGGCCAGCCGCTCTGCCGAGGCCGTCAGCGCTCGCACCGGGGCGACCACGAAGCGGGAGAGCACCGTGGCCAGGACGAATGCCACCAGCAGCAGGAGCACGACGATCCAGACGGCGCCCTGCACGATGCTGTTGAGCTTCTGGCTGATCCCCTGCTCGAGTGCGCTCTTGTTGGGCTCGAAGTACGACTTGGGTGCCGAGTCGACGAGGACCCAGCCCGGGTAGGTGACGGGGGCGACGAAGAAGAGGCGGTCGACCCCGCCCACCGTCGCATCGATCGGGGCGGTGGCGGTCTCGCCGTTCTCGGCGGCCTTCAGGGCGGCGAGAAGGCCTGGGCCCTCCTTGCCGGAGGGCTGGGGGAGCTGGCCTCCGACCCGGAGGCTCCCCGTGAAGTCCTTGCCGGTGGCCGACGCCGCGATCACCTGGTTGCTGCTGCTGAGGAGGAGCGGGTAGGAGCCGGTGGGGGCTGGCGCCTCGGAGATCAGCGGCGCGAATTGCGCGAGGGGCACGTCGGCTCCCACGATCAGGTGCTCGCCGCCCAGGGCGTAGACGGTCACCTCCCATTCGTTGCGGAGCTGGTTCTGGTAGGGAAGCGTCCAGCTCGCCTGGATGGAGGGGGCCGGGGTCTGGGGAACGGAGGAGGAGTCGGAGTAGGCGGTGAGGAGGCTCAGGGGGATGCCCTGGGGGTTTGCCGCCAGCCCCGCCGTCTGGGGCACGTTGATCCCGCCCGGGCCCACCCAGACCGCGTTGTCGGCGGGGTCCATGATCCAGACCGCATCGACCGAGGGTCCCACCTCCAGCTTGAACTTGGCGAGCTGCTGGGTGGCGAAGTCGCTCAGGTCCTCGAGGGGGGCCGCCCGGGCGGCGACCCCCTGGTTGGTGCCGGTCGAGCCCACCAGCAGCTCGGCGCTCGCCGACGAGGCCGAGGGGATCTCATAGACCCCGTCGCCGATCTCCTCGCCCGGGTCGTGGTTGGTTGGGGCACCCGTGTCGGCGGACGCCGAGCCCGCCGTGGGGGCCGGGCTTGCCGTGGCCGCCGGGCTGCCGGAGGTGCCGGACCCGGCGGCTCCCGGTGACGGGCTGGGCGTGGCGGCCTTGGTGGTGGCGGCGGCCAGTGCGCCGGCGAGGGTGTCCACCTTGGCCTGGAGCGCCTGCAGGCTGCCGTTGATGTCGGTGGTGGCGGTCACGCCGAGGTCGGTCTGGAACGCACTCTCCTGGTGGCTCACGAGGCCGTTGACGGCCCCGTTGACGGTGCTCTGGGTGATCCCGTGCAGATCGACAGCGGTGAGCACGAAGAAGGCGCCGGCGGGTACCAGGGCGACCGCCAGCATGGCGGCCAGGAGCCGGTCACGCAGCCGCCGTCGGGGATTGAACAGGGACAGCGTCAGCCGAGGACGCTTCATTCCCACCTCACCGGACCGAGTCGAGGAACAGCCCGAGTATACGGCCGCCCCTCGAACCACGAGAACGCGCCAATCGGCACATGGTCCTGAGTCCCCGCCGTCCGAGTCCCTAGAGTCACCGATGCGTGAGCAGATTCCCCGCCGCAGTCGTGCGCCGCCAGCAGTGAGGCGGCGATGAGAGAGATCGCCGACCTGGCCATCGACGTCGCCGTGTCCAGCGGCGCGACCTACGCGGATTGTCGCGTCGTGCAGCGCGGCATCCAGGCGCTGACGGTCAAGGGTGGGCGGTTCGCCGAGGTCTCCTCGTTTGAGGATGAGGGGATGGGCATCCGGGCGATCGTCGACGGGGCGTGGGGCTTCGCCGGTGTCGACCGCCTGGACCCCGACAGTCTCCGCGACGCGGCTCGCCTCGCCTGCCGGATCGCGAGGGCCTCGGCGCGACTCCGCCGCCAGCCTGTGCGTCTCGCTCCTGCGCCGGTCGTCACCGGCGAGTACGTGACCCCCATGGAGCGTGATCCCTTCGAGGTCAGCCTCGAGGAGAAGATGGATCTGCTGATCCGGGCCGACGAGGCGATGGCCGCGGTGGCCGGGGTGACCACCCACGAGGCGACCCTCGAGTTCGTGCGCGAGCATCGCCTCTTCGCGAACAGCGAGGGATCGCTGGTCGACCAGATCATCGTCGAGTCCGGCGGGGGTATGGACGCGACCGCCACCAGCGACGACGACGTCCAGACGCGCAGCTTCCCCAACAGCTTTGGGCGCCACCAGCTCTGCGCCGGCTACGAGGCGATCGCCGCCATGGACCTCGCCGGCAACGCCCCCCGCATCGCCACCGAGGCGGTCGCACTGCTGAGCGCATCGCCCTGCCCGACCGGCAGGATGACCCTGATCCTCGATGGAACGCAGGCAGCTCTCCAGGTCCACGAGTCCTGCGGGCACCCCACCGAGCTGGATCGCGTCCGCGGGGACGAGGCGGCCTATGCCGGGACCTCCTTCCTCACCCCCGACCTGCTCGGACGCTTCCGCTATGGGAGCGAGCAGGTGACCATCACCGCCGACGCCACCACACCCCGGGGTCTCGGCACCTACGGCTGGGATGACGAGGGGGTGGCGGCTCAGCGGACCGTCCTGATCGACCGCGGCCTGTTCCGGGGCTACATGTCGTCGCGCGAGACCGCGGCCGACTACGGCTGGACGAGCACCGGGGCGATGCGGGCCGAGTCCTGGAACCGCATCCCCCTGATCCGGATGACCAACGTCAACCTCGAACCGGGGGACTCCAGCCTGGAGGAGATGATCGCCGGCACCGAGCACGGCGTCTACCTGGAGACGAACCGCTCCTGGAGCATCGACGACCGCCGCCTCAACTTCCAGTTCGGGACCCAGAACGGATGGGAGATCCAGGACGGCAAGCGCCTCCGCCTGGTCAGGAACGCCCTCTATGCGGGGCGGACCCCTGAGTTCTGGCGGTCCTGTGACGCCGTCGCCGGCCCCTCCGAATGGAGGCCCTGGGGCGTCGTCAACTGCGGCAAGGGGCAGCCGGGCCAGGTCATCCACGTCGGCCATGGCGCCGCGCCCTGCCGCTTCCGCGATGTGTCGGTGACGGCGGCCTCGTGATCAGTCCCGCGTCTCGCGACGATCTCCTGGCGCTCGCCGACTCGATCCTCGAGCGGGTGGGGCGTGACGGCGCCGAGGTGACCGTGGTCCACCACGAGGAAGCGCTGACCCGGTTTGCCCGCAACCAGATCCACCAGAACGTGGCCGAGAGCTCGCGCCGGGTCCGGCTTCGCCTCATGGGCGACGAGCAGGTCGGGGTCGCGGAGATTCGCGGCGAGGTCGACGATCTGCAGGGGCGGTTGATCGCGGCGGCCGAGGCGGCCCGCGAGCTGGCACCCGGCGGCGATGTCACGCCACTGCCCCGCCCCGACGCCGGGTCGGACGGGCCGGTTGCCCATTCCGCGGCCACCGCCGGGTGCACCCCGGAACTGCGGGCGGGGCAGGTGGGGACGGTCGCCGCCGTCAGCGCCGTGGCCGGCTTCGAGGCCTTCGGGGCGCTCCAGACGTCACTGACCCAGACGGCCATCGCCAACAGCCAGGGCGTGCGGCGCCACGCCACGAACACGGCGGCCAGCCTGATCTGCGTGGCCCGTGGAGAGAACGGCTGGGGGTACGCCGACCGCCATCACCATGACATCCGCCGCCTCGATCCCGAGAAGGTGGCCCAGGAGGCGATCGAGACCTGCGGCCGCAACCAGCAGGCCATCGCCCTGGACCCGGGCGTCTACCCGGTCGTGCTCTCCCCCTATGCGGTCGCCGATCTCGTGGGGCACCTGGCCGACCTCGGCTTCAGCGCCCTGGCCCACCAGGAGCACCGGAGCTTCATGCGCCCCGGAGAGCGGTTGATGAGCGAGCTGGTGAGCATCACCGACGACGCCGGCCATCCCGATGCCATGCCCTTCCCCTTCGATGACGAGGGGGTGTCGACGCGGGGCGTCACCTGCATCGAGGAGGGCGTCTGCCGGAGCTTCGTGCACGACAGCGCCACCGCGCTACGGGAGGACATCCCCTCCACCGGCCATGCCCTCCCCATGCCCAACACCTTCGGCCCCTGGGCCCGTCACCTGGTGGTCGCAGCCGGGGAGAGCAGCCTCGACGACCTCATCGCGGCCTGCGACCACGGCCTCTACGTCACCCGCCTCTGGTACGTGCGCGACGTCAATCCGCTCCGGACAGTGATCACCGGGATGACCCGAGACGGCACCTTCCTGATCGAGAACGGGCGTCTGGGGCGCCCCGTCCGCGACCTGCGGTTCACCCAGAGCATCGTGGACGCCCTCTCCGACGTGAGGGGGGTCGGCCGGGAGAGATCGATCGAATTCGACGAGGGTGAACGCGCCCTGCTCGTTCCGGCCCTCGGCCTGGGCCGATTCGCCTTCACCTCCTGAGGCGGGGGTTCCAGGCGTCGGGGTCGTCGGTGAGCCGGTTCACCGACTCCGGGAGCCTGCCCAGGACGACGTCCTCCAGCGTCACCAGCTCGAGCACTCGCCGGAGGCTCCCTCGCACCGCCACCCACACGGTCTGGAGGTGCTCGGCCGCCCCCTTGTACGCCGTCATCTCCGGACGCAGGCCCCTGACCTCGGCGAGCGGGCCTTCGAGAACCCGGATGACGTCGGCCACGGTGATCTCCGATGCCGGCCGGGCGAGGTAGTAGCCGCCCTGGGTCCCCCGCCGGCTGCCCACCAGTCCTCCCCGGTGGAGCTCGGTGAGGATCGTGCCCAGGAACTTGGTCGGAATGCCCTGGGCCTCGGCGAGTGCCTGACCCGTGGTGGGCGTGTCCGCGGTGGCCAGGGTCAGCAGCGCGCGCATGCCGTAGTCGACCTTGGCCGGGATGTGCATGTGCGGATTGTGGCGCGCTGCGGGGCGGAGCGGTCTGACGGACCGCGGAGGTGAGGTCAGCCCACCTGACCGGTGACGTAGGCGCGGGTCCGCGGGTCGCGCGGGCTGTCGAAGATCTCCGCGGTGGGCCCGACCTCGACGAGCTCGCCCACCCGGTCGTCGCCGAGCAGGAAGACGGCGGTGCGGGTGGCCACCCGGCGCGCCTCGAACATGTTGTGGGTGACCAGGACGATGGTGACATCCGACGCCAGGTGAATGATCAGGTCCTCGATCTTGGCGGTGGCGATGGGGTCGAGCGCCGAGCACGGCTCGTCCATCAGCAGGATCTCCGGCTCCACCGCCAGGGCCCGGGCGATGCAGAGGCGCTGCTGCTGGCCGCCCGAGAGCTTCACCGCCGGCTGGTGGAGCCGGTCCTTGACCACGTCCCACAGGGCGGCGTGATGCAGTGCCGTCTCGGCGGCGTCGCGGAGCAGGGCCTTGCCGTGCACCCCGTTGAAGCGCAGACCGGAGACGACGTTCTCGAAGATGCTCATGGCGGGGAAGGGGTTGGGCCGCTGGAAGACCATGCCGATCCGGGTGCGCACCAGCTCAGGCCGGGTGCTCGCTGCGTAGAGGTCGAGGTCGCCGAGCTTGATCGAGCCCTCCACCCGCCCGCCCGTGTGGTCGTGGAGGCGGTTGATGGCCCGGAGCAGGGTGGTCTTGCCGCATCCGGAGGGGCCGATCAGCGCGGTCACCTCGCGACTCGGCATGGACAGGGTGACGTCGCGCACCGCGACGTGGTCGCCGAAGGACACCCGGACGCCCTCCAGGGTCAGGGTCGGCGTCGTCGCCTCGGAAGCACCGTCGCGCGGCGACGGCACGTGACCGGCGAGGGGAAGCGGGTCGCAGGCGCGACTCGTCACCGCGGTGGTGCCTCCGTTGTGATTGCTTCCGTGGGTCGGCCCGACGCTCACGGCGGTGAGCGCCGCGGGCAGGCGGGGTTGCTCTGCAGACATGTCAGTGTGCCCTCCTCGAGATGCGCCACGCGGCGAGTCGCGCCGCGACGCTCAGCAGCAGGACGAAGGCGAGCAGCACCAGAGCCGTCGCCCACGCCGTCTTCTGAGCCGCTCCGAACGCCTGAGTCCCGTCGGTGTAGATCAGCAGGGTCATCGCCGCGAACGGCGTGGCCAGGGTGAACAGCAGGGGGGCGGTCTCGCCCACCGCCCGGGCGATGGCCAGCAGGTTGCCGGTCACCAGGTCGGGGAGGGCGCCGCGGAGGACGACGGATCGTGCCACGCGCCCACGTCGCGCCCCCAGGGCGATGCCCGCCTCCCAGAGGTCGAGCGCGATCGTCCGCATCGCCTCCTCGTCGGCTCGGATCATGATCGGCAGCATCAGCACGGCGAGCGCGAATGCGGCCGCCAGAGTGCCGAACTGGTGCAGGGGGAGGACCAGCACCGCGTAGGCGAAGATCCCGATGATGATCGAGGGCACCCCGGTCAGGACGTCGGCGCTGAACCGGAGAGCGCCGGCCAGCTTCCCACTGCGCTCGAAGAGGAAGAGGGCGGCGAGCAGGGAGGTCGGGATCGCCAGGACGATGGCCAGCCCGACGATCTCCGCGGTGCCGGTGATGGCGGTCGAGATCCCTCCACCGGGGATGAACGGCGGGGTCGGGGCATGGGTCAGGAAGCTCCACGACAGCATCCCCACCCCCCGGCTGACGGTGTAGTAGATGAGGGCTGCCAGCGGGGCCACCGCCGCGATGGCGGCGACCACGCAGAGCCCCTGGAAGACGCGCCCGATCAGGTGACGCCGCCCCAGCGACCGGCGCGCGGCGGTCCGGACCAGCTCGCGCCGGCTCGCGGCGAGAAGGAGGCTCATCGCAGGGCTCCGGCGGTACCGGGGTGAGCACCGGAACCGCGGCGCAGCAGAGCCTGCCCGCCGGCGTTGACCGCGACCGTGAGCAGGAGCAGCACGGCGCCGAGGGCGATGATCGAGCTGGTCCCGATCCCGGGAGAGGCCTCCGCGAACTGGTTGACGATGGCCGAGCCGAGGGTCGCACCGGGCGTGGTCAGCGACTCGGGGATGGCCGGCCGGTTGCCGATCACCATCGCCACCGCGATGCTCTCGCCGAGGGCCCGGCCCACGGACAGGGTGGCCGCCGCGCTGACGCCGGCACGGGCCGCGGGGAAGACCGCACGGCGGACCACCTGCCACCTGGTGGCGCCGAGTGCCATGGCCGCCTCGCGGTCGGCGACGGGGACCGCGGCGAAGGCGGTCCGGCTCAGGGCCACCATGGTCGGCAGGGTCATCACGGCGAGGACCGCTGAGGCGAGGAGGATGCTGGGGCCGTACGCCTCGCCGCGGAAGAGCCACCCGAAGAAGGGCACCGAGGCGAGGAAGGGTTCCACCTGGTTGGCGAAGACGGGGGTGAGCACCAGGAGGCCCCACAGCCCCACCACGATGCTGGGAACGGCGGCGAGCAGCCCGATCAGGGTCGCGAGCGGTCCGGCGATCCAGCGCGGGGCCAGCTCGGACAGGAAGATCGCGGTACCCAGCCCGATCGGCACCATCAGCACCATGGCGACCCCGGTGGTGATGAGCGTGCCCACCACCAGGATTCCGGCGCCGTACTGGTCCGCCGCGGGGTTCCAGGTGCCCGACCAGACGAACCCGAGGCCACCGTGCTGAAACGCCAGCGAGGAATCGCTGGCGATGGCGATCAAGAGGCCGAGGACGACGGCGCCGAACAGCCCGGCGCCGGTCCAGCGCAGTGCGCCGTAGGCGCCGTCTCCGAAGCGCGATCGCCTCCGGAGGAGGGCGGCTCGCACCCCGGCGGAACGCCCCGCTCCGACGAGCCCCGACACTGCGTCGGGGCCCGCCGGGGAGGGCTCGTAGATCAACTTCCCACCCTCATCGAATTCGCGCCGCTCAGCTGGCGAAGAGCGGTGTGCCGGCCGAGCTCTCGAGCTCGAGGATGGTGCTGTGCGCCAGGCTGGCCACGTTGGCGGGGAGGGGCGCGTAGCCGAGCGCGGCGGCGTCCCCCTGGCCCGTGGTCACCACCCAGTCGAAGAGCTTGCCGAGGGCGATCCCGGTCGCCGTGTCGGATTGCTTCTGGTAGACCAGGGTCCAGCTGAAGTTGGCGATGGGGTAGGTGCCGGCCCCCGTCTCGTTGACCACGTTGAAGTCGGTCGCGCTGAGGCTGGTCGCCTGGGCTCCGGCCGCGGCGATCGACGCCTCGGAGGGGGCCACGTACGAACCCGCCGAGTTCTTGACGGCGGCGTTGACGAAGCCGTTCTGCAGCGCATACCCGTACTCGACGAATCCGATCGCTCCGGCGGAGCTGGACTGGCTGATGTAGCTGGCCACGCCGGTGTTGAGCTGCTCGCCGATCCCGACGTTGGCCTCCGGCCACGTCCGGGAGGGAGTCGACGTGCCGATTGCCGCCACCCACGCGGGCGCGGTGTCGATGAGGTACTGGTCGAGGTCATAGCCCGGGCCCGAGGCATCGGCCCGATGGACCGCCTTGATGGCCAGGTTGGGCAGGGTCACCCCGGAGTTGAGCGCGGCGATGGCCGGGTCGTCCCAGTTGGTGATGCTCCCGTCGAAGATCCCCGCCAGGGTGGGACCGTCGAAATCGAGCGACTTGGACACCCCGGGGACGTTGTAGCTGATCGCGACACCGCCGAGGTCCACGGGGATCTGCAGGATTGCGCCCCCGGTCGCGGCGCTGAGCTGCGACGCCGTCATGGGGATCTCCGAGTCCCCGAACTGGACGGTCCCCTGCTGGATGTCGGTGACGCCCACACTGGAGCCGGCCGGCGAGTAGTTGACCGTCGTGTTGGAGTTCTTCTGGCTGTACTGGTAGAACACGGACTCGAAGAACGGCTCGATGGAGTTGGCGCCGGCGCCGGTCAGGGTCACCGACGACGCGGTCGCCGTGTCGTATTTGGCCCCGAGCAGGTTCGCCGACGCCGGGGTCGCCGTCGCGGCGGCCCCGCCTCCCGTTGCCGTGGGAGTGGCGCTCGTGGACCCGCACGCGGCCGCGGCGACGGAGATCGCGAGGACGGCGACGGGACCGGCGACGCGGAGTGACAACGCCTTCGTGACCGGTCCTGCCGTGCTGTGTTTGAAACCGTGGGCTCTCACCGTAATCCCCTCTGAGGTGTGGCTGACCCCAAAACCATAGCTTCGATAGATAATCTGGCCAATCCCCAAGATTCGGTGGTCGCCCAATCTGTTCGGAGGGTCGTTTGATCGGTCGCGGCCGGGTCCCGGGCGGTATGCTGCGCTCCGCCGTGGCCCCACGAGACTCCCCCGCCGCGCCGACCCGGAAGGTGCTGATCATCGAGGACTACTACGCCCTCGCCGACATCGAGTCACTGCTCTGCACCATGGAGGGCCATGAGGTCAGGGTCGCCAAGACCGGCGACGAGGGCCTGGCCGCTGTCGCGGAGTTTCAGCCGGACCTCGTCCTCCTCGATCTCATGCTCCCCGGGGAGCTGACCGGGACCCAGGTCCTGGAGCGGATCCGGTCGGATCACGGCCCGATCCCGAAGGTCCTGGTCGTCAGTGCTCTTGTCAACCCCGCGACCGCCGTCCAGCTGGAGGCCTTCGGCAACGTCCAGACCCTCGGCAAGCCCTTCAAGATCAAGGACCTCAGCAGCCGCATCCAGGCGATGCTGGCGCCGTAGCGCAAGGTTGGGTCTTGTCAAGACCCACTGAGACGTGGAACATACCCCGGCAACCGGGATGGCCGCCATGGGGATGGGAGCTCCCGGCTCACGCGAGGTGATCAGTCATGGCCACAGCTGTCGGTGTCGGACAGTCCACGCCGGTGCCCGACATCGGCGCGGCCCTGGGAGACCGGCCATGACAGCCGTCACCCAAGCCGGGGGTCCCCCGGGGGGTCTGGTCGACGAGGGCTTGAAGCGGGAGGTGGGCTTCCTGGGCCTGATGTGGGCCTCGGAGGGATCGATCATCGGTTCCGGATGGCTGTTCGGGGCCCTGACCGCCACCGTCCTCGCCGGCCCCGCCGTGGTCTTCTCCTGGATCATCGCCTCGGCCATCGTCATCCTCCTCGCTCTCATCCACGCCGAGCTGGGTGGCATCTTCAACGTCACCGGCGGAACCAGCCGCTTCCCCCACTACGCGTTCGGCAGCCTGGCCGGAGCCTCCTTCGGCTGGTTCTCCTACCTCCAGGCTGCGACGGTCGCGCCGGTCGAGGTCCTCGCCACCGTCCAGTACTTCTCGGGGGTCTCGTGGGCCTCCAACTGGTACGACGGCAAGACCAACACCCTGAGCGGCCTCGGGATCGTGGTGGCCCTGGTGCTGCTCGTGATCTTCGCCGCCATCAACCTGATGGGCATCAAGTGGCTGTCCAGGAGCAACACCTGGATCACCAGCGTGAAGGTCTTCGTCCCGATCCTGGCCATCGTGGTGCTCGTCACCACCCACTTCCACGTCAGCAACTTCTCAGCCCTGGGTGGATTCTTCCTCAAGGGGGCCGATGTCCCCATGAGCATCATGAAGGCCATCCCGGCAGGCGGCATCGTCTTCTCCCTGCTCGGGTTCGAGCAGGCGGTGCAGCTCGGAGGTGAGAGCAGCAACCCCAAGCGGGACATCCCTCGCGCGGTCATCGGTGCCACCCTGATCGGGGCGCTGATCTACATCCTGGTGCAGTTCGCCTTCATCGGCGCGCTGGCTCCGGCAACGCTCGCCCACTCCTCCACCTGGGCCACCCTCGGCACCAACAATCCAACGCTCGCCCAGGCCCCCTACGCCACCCTGGCGACCATCGCGGGATTGGGCTGGCTCGCGGTGGTCCTCCGCATCGACGCGGTGATCTCGCCCGGCGGCACCGGGCTCATCTACAACACCACCACCTCGCGCCTCTCCTTCGGCCTCAGCAAGAACGGGTTCGTCCCCAAGGTCTTCGAGGCCACCAGCAAGGGGGCCAAGGTGCCGGTGTTCGGCATCCTCATCGCGGCCATCGTCGGCGCCCTCTTCCTGCTCCCCTTCCCGGCGTGGAGTGCGCTCATCGGCCTCGTCACCAGCGCCTCGGTGCTCATGTACGCGGGTGCGCCGCTCGCGCTCGGCGCGCTGCGCCACTCGAAGCCCGATCTCCAGCGACCCTACCTGCTGCCCCTGGCGGGGGTCCTCTGCCCGCTGGCCTTCGTCTGCGCCAGCGAGATCGTCTACTGGGCGGGCTGGCAGACGTACAGCACGCTGATGGTGGCCGTCGCCATCGGGTACGTCCTCATGCTCATCTCCGCGGCCTTCAAGCTCAACCCCCGTGCGCCCAAGATCGACTGGGTCGCGGGAGTCTGGATCTTCCCCTACCTGATCGGGATGGGGGTCATCTCCTTCTTCGGGCAGTTCGGCACCGGGGGAATCATCGGAGGAGTCGGCCCCTTCAAGCATTTCATGGTCGGCGGTACCGGCTTCATCCCGGGCGACGTCGGCATCCCGTTCTGGTGGGATCTCGCGGTCGTCGCCGTCCTCAGCCTGGTCATCTACTACACGGCCATGCGCTTCCGCCTGTCGGAGGCCAGGGTGGACGAGTACGTATCCGACCTCCACCCGCCAGAGGGTGCGGTCGAGGACCAGGTGGTCGGCGCCCTCCACTGACCGGGGCGGATCGTCGCCGCTGCGCTCGCGTGGACCCCTGGGGCCGCGTTCCCATGGACTCCGTCGCCGGGGTGTAACCTGCTGCGGTCGTCAGCCTTCAGGGCCACGATCACGGCGGCGGAGCACGCGCCGAAACGACAGCGCTCGAGGAAGGGGCCCCCATGATCAGACGAATGGCAGCCGGCGGGATCGCCGGCCTGGCGCTGATCCTGGCATCCTGCGGTTCGGCCACCCAGGCGGGCACCCCCAGCCCGACGGCCGCGGCGACGAGCACCCCAGCTCACACGGCCACGCCCACCCCGACCCCGACCCCCACTCCGCTCGCCGTCTGCGCCACCGTCCCGGCGGGAGGGACGCCGGCGGCCTGGGGCTTCGCCGTCACCCAGGGCTCGGAGATCGACGTCCTCAGCACCACCGGCTCGGTGCTCAACCAGACGCCCAATGGCGGCTACGGCTCCACCGCGCCGGTGGAGGTCGGGGTGGGCCAGGCCGGCGTCTACCTCTATGACGAGAGCACAGGAGAGCTGAGCGTCCTCGGCAGGACCGGCACCGCCCAGGACCTCGGAACCCTGATACCCACGGGCGGATGGAGCACCACCGACAACATCAGCCTGGCCGAGTCGCCGAGCGGCGCCTGCTGGATCTTCTCGGTCGTCTCCTATGACGCCAGCGCCAACTCGACCACCGAGCTCTGGATCGGGGGGCCCGGGATCAGCCCGCCGTCCCTCGTCGCCACCCTCCACCGGTCCAACACCACCTCGACGGGAGGTTCAGCCGGCGGTTACCAGGCACTCCGCTGGGACCCGTCGGGCATCCTGCTGGGTTCGTTTCCCACAGAGGTCGGCGGTGCCGGCCCGTTCATCGGCGAGAGCTACTCGTTCTCGGTCGTGGTGAGCCTGGACCCCGCGACCGGCACCGTGTCCGCGCCCCTCTGCAGCAGCGGCCAGTTCGCGGACGAGGCGGCGGACGGCAGCGTCGCCTGCATCAGCGGGCTGGGCTCGGACGCCAAGATCGTGGTGACCAAGGCGGGCGGCGCGACGACCACCGTCGACACCGGTGCGGCCTCGGCCGGAGAGGTGGCCTTCGTGGGTGGCACGTCAGCCGCGCTCACGTACTGCACCGCCGCCACCGCCGACAGCCCCAACTACTACTGGACCGAGAACCTCCTGTCCGTCCAGCTGGGGAGCTCACCCACGACCCTCATCCAAGCGGACACCACGGGGGGCCTCGAGGGTCCCTATGCCTGGTTCAAGCTGCTGGGCGCCAACTCGATCGTCGAGATCCAGGGCTCCAGCGCATCCACCGCCCTCACACAGGTCAATCTCGGCACCGGTGTGCAGATCCGCATCGCCGCCGCCGACACCATCCTCGGGGTGCTCTGAGCACCCTCTACGCCTCGTCCTCCGGCGCGCCGCGCCCGGCACCCTCGTCGAACCTGCTCCCGTACACGGCGAAGTACCGCGCCTCCGGGTGGTGGAGGACGATCGCGGCGGTCGATTGCTCCGGCACCAGCTGGTAGCCCTCGGTGAGGGTGACCCCGATCCGCTCCGCCGGCACGATCCGGAAGAAGACCTGGTGGTCCTGGAGGTCGGGGCAGGCGGGGTAGCCCCAGGAGTAGCGGCGGCCCTGCTCGGGCCCGAGTCCGAGCTCGCGGCGGATGTGGGCGTGGATGTACTCCGCCGTGGCCTCGGCCATCTGGGTGGCGAAGCCGTGGATGCGGAGCATGTCGTCGTAGTCGCCCCCGACCTGGAGCTGGTTGGAGACCTCGCTCGCTCGGGGCCCGGTGGTCACCACCTGGAGCGCGATGACGTCGCGCTCGCCGCCGACCGCCAGCTCCCGCGGCCTCACGTAGTCGGCCAGGCAGAGGCGGTGCTGCTCGCCCTGACGCGGGAATGTGAATCGCGCGATCTCGCGCTCGTGGTCCTCGGGGTCGAAGACGACGACCGAGTCACCCTCGGCCAGTGCCGGCCAGTAGCCGTAGACGGCCTGGAGGTCGAGCCAGCCTTCCCGCTGCGCCTCGCGCATCGATCTCTCCAGGCGGGGCTCCAGCTCGGTGCGCACCAACTCCTCCCACCGTTCCGGATCGTGGACGCCGCGGAACTGCCAGCTCATCTTGAAGAGCGAGTTGCGGTCGATGTGGGGATACACCGCCTGGGTGTTGATGCCGGTCACCACCTGGGGGCCCCAGAAGGGTGGTGTGGGGATGGGGGCGTCCGTCCGCGTGTCGCTCCGCGCGCTGACCACGACCTTGGGCAGCTCCGCCTTCGCGGCCGCCTTGGCCCGCTCCTGGTCGCGGAAGGTCTGCGCCTCGGCGCGCACACGGTCCACGAGCGGCGCGCGCCGTTCCGGGTCGACCAGCTGGTCGCAGGTCTCCAGTCCCTCGAAGGCGTCCTTGCAGTAGAAGACGCCCGGCTCATAGACCCGCTCCGGATCGAGGTAGAGGATGCGCCGGCCGAATCCCCGGTTGATGGCGGCACCGCCGATGATCACCGGGTAGCCGAGACCGCGGTGGTCGAGCTCCTCGACCATCATCGGCATCTGCTTGCTGGTGCTCACCAGCAGCGCGCTCAATCCGATCACGTCCGCATCGACCTCGATGGCCTTCTCGACGATGGTCGTCAGGGGGACCTGCTTGCCCAGGTCGTGGACGGTGTACCCGTTATTGCTGAGGATGGTCTTGACCAGGTTCTTGCCGATGTCGTGGACATCCCCGAACACCGTGGCCAGCACCACCTGGCCCTTGGTGTACCCCTCGGTCCGGTCCAGGTACTGCTCCAGGTGGGCGACGGCGCGCTTCATCACCTCGGCGCTCTGCAGGACAAAGGGAAGGATCAGCTCCCCCGCTCCGAAGCGGTCACCGACGTCCTTCATGGCCGGGAGCAGGATCTCGTTGAGCACGCTGATCGCGCTCCGATCACGGAGCGACTCGTCGATCAGCGCCTCGATGCCCTCCTTGCGGCGGTGGAGGATCTGGGCGTGGATGCGCTCGGGTGCGGCGAGCCCGGCGAAGGGGTCGACCTTCTCCGCTCCGACCCTTTCGGTCACCCCCGAGAAGTGGTCGATGTAGCGGGAGAGCGCGTCCGCCCGGCGGTTGAAGATGAGATCCTCGGCGAGCCGGCGCCTCTCCGCGTCGATCTCGGCGTAGGGGACGGTCTGGGCGGGGTTGATGATGGCCGCGTCCAGGCCCGCCTCGACGCAGTGGTAGAGGAAGACGCTGTTGAGCACGGCGCGGGCGGGCGGGGTCAGGCCGAATGAGACGTTGCTCACCCCCAGCGAGGTGAGCACCCCGGGCAGCTCCCGCTTGATCAGGCGGATGCCCTCGATCGTCTCCACCGCGGAGTCGATCCACTCGGCGTCCCCCGTCGCCAGGGTGAAGGTGAGGTCGTCGAAGAGCAGCTGGTGTGGTGCCAGCCCGTACTCCTCGCAGGCGATGTCGCGGATGCGGCGGGCCACCTCGACCTTGCGCTCGCGGCTCCGGGCCATCCCCTGCTCGTCGATGGTCAGAGCGATGACGCACTGCCCGTGGTCGCGGACCAGGGGGAGCACGGCGTCGCAGCGGGCGCGCCCATTCTCGAGGTTGACCGAGTTGACGATGCCGCGCCCCGGGTAGGCCTCCAGGGCGCGCCGGATCACCAGCGCATCGGTGGAGTCGAAGACGAGCGGAGCCTCGACCGCCTGCTGGAGAGCCTTGACGGCGGTCGCCATCTGATCGCCTTCGTCATTGCGCTCGGTGAGGGCGACGCAGACATCCAGCGCGTGGGCGCCGCCCTCCACCTGCCCGAGGCCCACCCGGACGATGCCGTCGTAGTCGTCGGCGAGCAGCAGCTCCTTGATCTTCCGCGATCCCTGGGAGTTGACCCGCTCACCGATGAGCAGCGGTTTCGGCTCCTGGTCCAGGTCGGTGGCGCGGATGCTGGAGGCGAGGCGCGGGCGCTCCTGGACCAGCCGCGGGACCGGCGTGGCACCACCCACGCGCGCGACCAGCGCGGCGATGTGCGCCGGGGTGCTGCCGCAGCAGCCGCCGACCACATTGATCCCCAGGTCACGGACAAACTCCGCCAGCTGGTCGGCCATCGGGTCCGGCTGCATCGGGTAGTGGGCGCGACCGGCGACGTTGATGGGCAGCCCGGCATTGGGGATGCAGGAGACGGGCAGCCGGGTGTTCTCCGCGAGGTAGCGGATCGGCTCTCGCATGTGCTCAGGACCGGTCGAGCAGTTGAGCCCGACCACGTCGACCCGCAGCGACTCCAGGATGGTGAGGACGGCGGCGATGTCGGTGCCGAGCAGCATCCGGCCGGAGACGTCGAGGGTCGCCTGGGCCTGGATGGGGACCTGGCGGCCGGTGCTCTCGAAGGCCTCGCGGGCCGCGAAGATCGCCGCCTTGACCTCCAGGATGTCCTGGCTGGTCTCGATGATGAGCAGGTCCGAGCCACCGTCGAGCAGCCCCTCCGCCTGCTCGCGAAAGGCCGCGACCAGCTCACCGAATGTGATCCGCCCCAGGCTGGGGTCACTGCTTGCGGGCAGGAAGCCGGACGGTCCCATGCTGCCGGCGACGAAGCGGGGCTGCGCGGCGGTGGAGTGCTCGTCGGCGAGCCGCCGGGCCAGTCGCGCCGCCTTCTCGTTGAGCTCGTGGGCTCGCTCCCCGGCACCCCATTCGGCGAGGCGGAGGGGGGTGGCCTGGAACGTGCACGTCTCGATGACGTCGGCACCGACCTCGAGGAAGGAGCGGTGGAGCCGCTCGACCAGATCGGGGCTGTGCAGCACCAGGCCGTCCATCCAGCCCTCCAGGGCCGCCCCGCCGAACTGCGCGGGTGTGGGGTCCATGGCCTGGAGATTGGTGCCCACCGCGCCGTCGAAGATCAGGACGCGGCGGCTCAGCGCCTCGAGGTAGGGGCTGCGGCTAACGACGGGGTCTTTCACGTTGGCCTGTGTTCCCATGGCGGGGTGAGGCGAGCCCGGCTGAGTCGGGCCGCCGAGGGGCGGCGAGCCCCTGTAAGAATGACAGGGGTCCCCGCGCGGCCTCCCGGTGGGGAAGTGCCGTGCTACGCTCGACAATCGGTCCGGTCCTGCCGATCGGTTCCGCTCACTATACGAGGAGACACTTTGGCGCGACGTCCATCTCGACCAGGCGCCACCCGCCGGCGCAGCCCGGTGCGGCGGCGTGACCCCACTGACACCACCAACTCCCCCGAAGTCAAGGAGGAGACGATTGAGATGGATGCCACGGTGGTCGAGCCCCTGCCCAACGCCATGTTCAAGGTGCGCCTCAAGACCGGGCAGGACGTCCTCGCCTACACCTCCGGCAAGATGCGCAAGTTCTACATCCGCATCCTGATCGGCGACCAGGTGAGGGTGGAGCTGAGCCCCTATGACCTCAGCCGGGGACGGATCACCTTCCGCTACAAGTAGCCGGGCCCGCGGTCGCGGAAGTAGGTGACCGTCGTCTCGAGGCCTGCGTCCAGCGAGAAGAGCGCGCGCCAGCCCAGCCGGGATGCGGCCAGTGACGCGTCCAGGCAGGAGCGCTGTTGCTCCCCGGGCTTGCCGGGTCCGTGGTCCGCGGGGGTTGACACCCCGATGATGCGAGCCAGCCGCCGGTGGAGCTCGTTGACATCGCATTCGGTGCCCGTGCCCACGTTGTAGGCGCCGGGCGGCCCCGCGATCGCCGCCAGGTTGGCCGCGACGACGTCGGCGACGAAGACGTAGTCCCGGGTCTGGGTGCCGTCCCCGTTGATGGTCGGGACCTCGCCCCGCAGCATCCGCTCGGTGAAGATGGCGATCACGCCCGCCTCCCCGTGGGGGTCCTGACGCGGTCCGTAGACGTTGGCGTAGCGGAGCGCGACGAACTCGACGCCGTAGACGTGGCTGCAGACGCCGCCATACAGCTCCGCCGCGGCCTTGGCGGCGCCGTAATTCGAGGCCGGTCGCTGAGGATGGCTCTCCGGCGTCGGGATCGCCTCGGTGTCGCCGTAGATCGCGCCTCCGCTGCTGGCGAAGACGACGCGGCGCACCCCCGCGGCAGCGCAGGCCTGGAGGAGGTTGACAGTTCCCAGCACATTGATCCTGGTGTCGAGCAGCGGCTCCGCCAGGGAGCGCCGGACATCGATCTGGGCCGCTTCGTGGAACACGATCTCGGGTCGGACCTCACCGAGGACGCCGCCCAGCTCCTCGGTGACGTCGACCTGGACAAAGCGTGCGGCTGACGGCACCTGGGAGCGCCGTCCCCGGGAGAGGTCGTCGAGGACAGTGACGTCGTGACCGGCCCCAAGCAGGGCCTCGGAGAGGTGCGAGCCGATGAAGCCCGCCCCCCCGGTGACCAGCGCTCTCACAGCACGGAATGGGTCACGGGGCGGGCATCGTCCCGCACCCCCCGTCCACCCGGCTGCCCGGCCGCCTTTGCGGCGGCGTCTCGAGAGATCCAGACGTGGACCAGGGCGAAGACGATGAACCCGATGATCAGCAGGCTGCCCCAGCTGATGCTGCCGTCCAGCAGGGCGATCGAGATCGCCAGGGTCTTGCTGAGACCGGCCACGATGACGAGCGCGGTCGCCACGCCGGCCTGGACCAGGCCCACCCCGCCGGGGGTGAAGGGGACGGTGGTCAGCAGAGCCGCCACCAGGGCGACGAGGACGAACTGCGACGGTCCCACCTGGCTGCTCAATCCGAGGGCGGCGATGACCAGGCCGAGGCGACCCGACTCGCAGGCCCAGACGGCCAGGGTCAGCCCGATCAGGGTTGGCCACCGGCGCAGCGAGGTCACCGCGCCGCTGCGGAACGATTCGTAACGGCGGAAGATCGGGTCCGGGAACAGCCGAAGGACGCGGGTGCCCCGCCCGGCTCGCATCACTGCGATGACCCCGATGCCGAAAGCGCAGAGGAGTCCGCCGATGACGAGGTACGGGACCAGGGTCCCCGAGTCCTTCTTGTGGAAGACGTAGGCGCCCGACACGAGGAGCAGTGCCACCACCACGCAGAGGTCGAGAAGGCGCTCGCTGACCACGGTTCCGAATGCCTTGCTGCCGGGGATGCGCTCCCGGACCCGGCCGAGGTAGGCGCGATAGACGTCCCCCATCTTGGCCGGGACGATGCAGTTGACGAAGAACGACGCCAGGACCAGCGGAGTCAGGCGGCGGGCCTTGCGCACCTCCCCGGAGTTGGCGAGGAGCACCTGCCAGCGCACGCCGCGAGCGACGAAGGAGAGGTAATAGACGACGATGGCGAGGAGGTAGAGGGAGAGGTTGGCGGACCGTATCTTGTCCCAGGCCTCCCCCCAGGGGATGTCCGCGCGCCACACCACCACCCCCACGATGAGGATCGCGGCAGCGATCGAGATCAGGGTTCGCTTGGTCAGGAAGCGGCCGGTAAGGGCCGGGGCCGTCTCGGTCCCTGGCTCGTCGACCGCAGGCGTGGCTCCGCTCACGGTGGGACGCACCCTATCACGACCTCCCTGACAGGCTGGTTACGCCGCTGCGGC